>ERZ791635.2-NODE-2-length-271751-cov-5.63892_pt1 | contig 271751 bp, 244 predicted proteins | sample MGYA00510056_ERZ791635 | MGnify/ENA primary metagenome ERZ791635 (study PRJEB30046, sample SAMN00715187) | human gut metagenome | study: EMG produced TPA metagenomics assembly of the A metagenome-wide association study of gut microbiota in type 2...
ACACCTTGTTTCTATCATTCAATGTGCTCCAGAAATCCTTCTGATACTTAATAATTTGCTTTTCCGTCAGACCTTCCACAGTAAATGAATCCCTATGCTCTTTTATTCCCAAGAGAATTGTTCCACCATTGGTATTGGCAAAGGAAGAATATGTTTCCCATATACTCTCCGGGAGTCCTCCTGTTGCCAGCTTGCACTCTCGCTCATGATCCTCGCCCAGATTCAATTCATTCAATAATTCCTGTTTCATATATAAAATACCTTTCCAATTAAAAAAATAATGATTCTTTTTTATTTAGCCTTCACTATCTTTAAACATATTACTATCCAAAAAGCTTCGAACTAACTTCCCAAATTCAGTTATTATTACACATGGCTCACGATTCAAGTCGAATGCAATATTGGGATCTTTCTTGTTTCTCATTCCTGAAAATATATCATTTATAGTACTAACTTTGCTTGGTGATTCTATTTTCATCATTAAGCCATAGCCAATTAATCTTTCTACAATATGATAATCAATATCACATGCATCCATAGCTACTAATGCTTTATAATCTGTAATAAATACCCTTGAATTCAAGTCAGATAACTCGCAAAATACATTCCAATTAATGTTTCCGTCTATATACGACGCATACATTCTCGCTAATACACCTGACTTAATAGTATCAATATTGCAATCCAATAGATAAATAACTCTGCTAAGCTCTTTTTCAGCAAATTTAGAATTTTCCATTTTTCTCTTATATGCTTCTACTTTTTCTGATGATATAGTGTTTTTACGAAACTCATCAATAAACTTCAATGTTTGCTTGAGCAAATTTCTATCCCTAATAGCTGCTCCTGTTTTGCAAAATGCCACAATTGATTTTGCAATTGGGACTTCAGCCAATATATCATTATTGATTGCTGCATCTATTCCCATTTCTGAAAAGTCCAATGCTATATCCTTAACATTATCATTAAACAGTGTATTATTTAAATCTGGTACCAAATTCATGTTGTCACCTCAATTCATATCACAAAAACAACCATCATTAAAATCTAAAATTCTTTATATCATGAGTAGAAATCCTATAAGATGTCTTTGTCGTCGGAGTTCCATATACTTTTATATAATTCATAAAATCTTGGCTTTCCAAAATATGTTTTGCATCATCTAATGTATATTGAGAAGTTTTACATGTAATATAATATCCTGCAAAAGGAATAGTATCTGCCTCTTCTCTATAAATTATAAGTTTTCTGGACAACACCATTGGAATAAGTATCTTTTCACTTCCTATACTGGATAATGCCTGACTTCTTCCATATTCATACCAATTTGTTCTTTTATCTAAATTTCTATTCTGTAAATCGTTTTTCTTCTTTAAAAGATATTGATATGTACAAGGATACTGTTTTTGAAAATTTTCTTCCGTTATCCGTGCTATATTCTGCCCATCTATCTTATATGGGAATATAATTTTATAATTTCGATTTGTTCGTCTACTGCGTGGGCTGGCAGCAGTATGAGCCATTGCTTTTTCAATTTTTATATCTTTAAAATAATAATAATTATCGTCTTCTCCTTCAGGTTCAAAAAGAAAAATCTCATTTTTTAAAGTTGCAACACTATTTAAAACATTGAAATAATCCCCAAACTTTTTTTCGGCAATTGACTGTGTCTCAAAAATCCATTTTTCATCTAATGATGTTTTTTTTATTATATTCGTTTTGTTTTCTTCATGTATATATTCTACTTCTTCTACATTATCATTTTTGCATATAATTATTGCTGTCCCAACTGTTCTATTCGGGAACACATCTATACCTGATAGATCAATAATTTTGCAGAGTTTTTCCAACAATTGTATTCTAAGATTAGAAGCGAATCTATTGCGAAATATACTATATGGAATTAAATATACCATTTTCCCAGTTGTAGTTAATGATTTGATACTTTTTTCTATGAATGCATAGCAATAATCAAATCTTCCTTCTTGACATGATGTAAAATTGTTCTTTACATATCCTCTTTGTGTTATTGTTAGATCATGATAAGTAATATAAGGCGGATTACCCACTATGTAATCAAATTTATTTGCAGGTGTTTTTAAGTAATCTGCTGTTCGAACATTCCAACTGACATCATATATTTCTTCTTTTCCTGCAATTTCATTTAAACGTTTAATAGTTGTAATTACAGCTTTCTTATCAATATCATACCCAAAGATATCACATTCTAAATTTTTTTTGATGGTTTCTATAGTATATCCTTCATTTTTGGATGCATTAATATATCTTTTTACTGCTTCTGCCAAAATATTTCCATCACCACATGAATTGTCTATAAAAGTTTTTCCTAATAACTGTTTTTGATATCCTACTTCATCAAGCATTAATTTCACGTATTTCTGGGGAGTAGGAATTTGTCCTAAAATTTGCATCAATCATTACTCTCTTTCATAAACTTTTTTTCTTCTGCTGCCTGAACTATCAGTCCTTCATACTGTTCAATCAATTCCATAGTGACTTCAAATGTTATTCTAAAATCCTCTTTGTCAATAGGATAACGTTCGCCATGAACAACCTTATGTCTATTGTTCAACAAATTACTATCAATATAATTTGCTTTCAATTCAAATATATCTGTTTCTAGTCCTATACTTGCAACAATTTCTTTTAATTCCGAACTACTTGGATTAGAATGTGTTGATATCACATCTCTCTTTTCATAAAATGGTGCATCATATATTCCACGCACCTTATCAATTACCTTTTGATACACACTTATCTTTTCTGTATTACTGCATTGCTTTATAGCATTGGTCAGACTATATGCCATAAAATTGTCTTTTAGAAGACAGGTATTAATTTTTTGTGCAGATACATATTTTACATAACAGTTAGAAGCAAATTTAACAAATCCTTCAAAATGCGGACAAAGCATCGTTATCCCTGAACGTAACAAAATGCTCTCATTAGCGTCACCTTTATCTGCCATCATCTTAATTGACAGAATTTCCTTTTTTCTCCATGCTAAATCTTCTTGAAGTTTTGTCTCTAGTTCTTCCACTGTTTCAATTTTCACTGCCATTTAGTAAGTTTCTGCTAGCTATTGCTAACTTCTTAATCCTTACAACCGGTCTGACCCCACGCTTAGTTGCATCATTATACTCTTTAGATATATAAATATCATCTATACATTTTTTTAGCATTTCATTATTTTTCTCATAATATTCAATATTTTCGGATACTCCAGGTACTATAGCCTCATAAGCTCCCACTAAAACTGGTCCACAATGAGTATCTTTTTCCGGATTATATCTTTTAAACGCATTCTCTCCCATAATATCAAAAATCAGCTTAAATGTCCTATCGAAAATATCTTCATCCTTTTCTCGGTCTATTTTTTTATCATCTATGAGTGATAAAATTTCATCTGTAATAAAATTATTATAATTTTCAGAATCACTAACCTCAAATTTTGAATACCTTAGGACAAAATATTTTACTACTAATTCTATATATCCTTGTTCATCTGCATCTTTCTCTGAAATCGGAACTGCGTTTCTAAAATTTTCATTTTCACTTAACGTTTTAAACCATCTATATACATTCTCATTTTTTACTACAAGAAGACAATTTCTAATCTCCTGAGGACTCAAATGGCTACCGCCTGTATTTAATCGCTGAAACATTTCATATTGAGCAAAGCTATCACTACTTTTATCTATTATAATTATCAAAATCTTTGATCGCTTAATGTATCTTCTTTGAGCATCTGTTAACGACTTTTCTGGATTCTCATCCTCCCAGTACTTTCCTTCTAGTGCTGGAAGAAATTTAGTTTTTGTTAAGGGTTCTCTTTCATACAAAGATGCATCCGTTTCTTCTCTTTCAACATCTTGCATATCTTTTTTTAGGATTCCCATAAACTTAAATATCGTCGATAAACGCTGTTGACCATCTATAAGATTCCATTTTCCATCTCCCGATTGGTATACATAAATCGGCGGAATAGGAATTTGCAATAAAATTGACTCTATTAAGGCTGATTGTTGCTCCATATCCCATCTAAACAATCGCTGATATACTGGACTAATATCCAAATCACCATCTTTATACAATGCGGCTAACTCACCAATTGACATTGGGTAACTGTCCGTCTTAATAGATTTAGACATTGCATCTATTTGTTCTTGTAAACTACTCATAACTTTCACCTCTCACTTTTTATTTTATTATTGCCAACAAATCTACTTTCAATGCTTTCTTGCCTTCCTGTGCGACTTCTACGCCCTGGAATTTCGCATAATTCACTTTCACACCATCGTCCAGATCAATCTCTATTCTCTGATTTGCGATATGAGCGATTGCTTCATCATATATCTGCATCTCAGCGAGCTGCTTTGTGTACTTTGTAATAGACCTCGTAGCCTTTGATTTCTCTGATGATGAAGAAGCATTATCCAATGTATACTGAGCACTCTGCATGGCAGTTTCCACATACTTCTGTGCCTTATGGAGATAATCTGTTCTCACCCTGCCGACTGTATCAGCATCATAGCGATGCATGTAAATGAGTGCCTTAAAGCCATTTTGCTTGCCACTGTCGAAAAGCCAATAAATCGGTCGCTTCTGATATACCTTCAAATGATCTGCATAAAAATCCTTAATGAAATAATTACGGATTACTTCTCTCGATGTATCGCCTTTATTGCCAAGTGCCTGTGCGATAAAACCAAGATTCTCCTCTAAGGTATCTTTTCCGTAAACAATCTTTACAAACTCAACAAATCTTCCTACAATATCATCGGAAAAGTATTCTTCATCTGTGATTGGAATGATATTGTCAACATCCGATATATAAGACTGATATTTACTATTATCCCATTCACCACCTGCAAATGCCAATCCATCCATATCTAAGGAATAACGACCAAACATACAACCTACTGCATACGACATGAAACTGCGAATATCTCTTTGTAAGTCTGCTTTACGAACTGTGACGTCTTTATCCTCTACTTCCGATGTAAGTTCATCTTGTAATCCATAAATATCTATAAAAATACGGTTTAATTCTTCTTCATTTTCTTTAAGCTGATTAAATCTATTTTCACACTGATTCTTCCAATTCTCATAATGCCAAGAAATCAAACCAAACTTTTCCATTCTTGACTGTGCAAATTGAGAAACCATCTGGTCTTGTTTCAATGATGCTGATGGTGCAAGAGGGTGACGAATAAAATCCCACGAGGTTTCAAAAGAATCCCAATCATTTTTTGATATACTAATCAATTCATCCACTATATCACCTACTCTATTTTTTTGTTGTATTATTATTGGCATAGAACGTATATCTTTTACCTGGAAATTTAGCGTCGCATTTAACAGTGAAACTATTTTAAGAAATACTTTACTGTTTAATAATCCAATAATATAATTATAATCATCATCTTTTTTTATAAAGATGGAGGAACCTCCTTTATCAAAAGTTGCAATTTCTGGTAACACTCTAAAACTAGGTAAATTTGAGGTAATCAATCCCCATGTTATACCTTTTCTATACCATAAATACTCTGGTAAAACCCTTGCAGATGATTCCTTATGATAAAAATTAACAGCATTTTCCGACCAATCCACTACATCAATTAGATTTCCATACCATTTTCTATATCCACCACCTTTAGCATATAATCTCCATTTTTTTCCTCTTCCAACTTTATTATTGTTTATTTCCCAACTAAATCTAACAAAACGTGCATTATCGCTTGTCACATTTTGTCCATCAGATATACTATATTCATACAACAAATTGTTTTGAAATAAATTTCTGATATTTTCACCTACCCAATATGCCACTGGACTTCCAGGTATTTGTGAAAATTTATCCGTTGATACCTGTGCAAAACGATTTTCACACACTGGGAAATTCTTTGGTTTATTATTTTTAATGTCACATATCTTAATCTGGTTATATGTTCCCTTATAATCATAAATGCGAGAATTTCTGAAAATTGTGACAGCCGTACCGAATGCTATCCCCATAACCATATTTTCCATATGCATTAAGTTTGTTATATCTCTGGTATTTAATGCATTAATCCTCATCTTTTCAAAACTAGAAACGAACATCCAGGATTGCATTGTTACCATGCAATTATAACCTGCTGCTTTTATCCAATTATTTCCCTTTTCAATGCAGCAGGCAAACAAGTCTCCTTTTGAATCAGGATAATATTTCTTTACATAATCAGATAACTTTGCATTCATTCCAGAGCCACCCATGTATGGTGGATTTGTCACAACTGCATCATATTTCTTGCTCATCACCTCTGCAATTTTAATCAACCGCTGTAGTTTTTTCTGTGTTTCTCCACTTCCCAAACTTTCAAATGTAACCTGACCATTATCATTCAAGTCATTAACAAATCTGTCCAACAACTTCCAATCGCAAGCATCTACGTTAAGAATTGAACCATACTCCCTTGCATCAACAAATGTATGAAGCAAATACTTCACCTGCTCAACTGCCATTGTTCTCTCTGAATCTGGCATAGATGTACCAAAGAACTGTAAATGATTCTTTTCGATATCATTACTTTCCATGATTGCATAAACCTTCGGTGCCGGCTTCACATCATCTCTGCCTCTAAAGAATCGTCTGTTATAACCTCTTCCCTTCATCATGACAGCAAAATAAGCAAGCTGATATGCTCTCTTATCAATATCCAAACCATGAATGTTATGCTCTACAATATCAAATGCCGCCTCTCTCTTGTCATATCCAGTGCTTTCATAGATATCCATAAGCACATCAAACATCGCAATCAGAATATGTCCGCTTCCCATACAAGGATCAATGCAGGTAATGTCCGTTGGCTTTAAATCTTTGTATGTTGTACGAATTTCTGCCAGTTTTACATTTACATCATCTTCCTGCTCTGCTTCCGGCAGATAATATTTCCAGCCAAATCTTTCTGCTGTTGCCTTTTCATCCACACTAGGATCAATTGCACGCAAATGCTCTATCCATATTCTTCCGACAGAGTTTTCTACCATATATCTTACAATCCAATCAGGTGTAAAAAGCTGGGTAGCTGCTGGAATTCTCTCTTTGGTGATTTTTACATTCTTTTTCAGTTTTGCAAATGTATCATCCTTTAATTCCGTATTATAGTACTGATACAGCCATCCGATGATTTCCACCTGACCTGTCGGATTGCCATTTTCGTCAAGTGTTGATACATTAAAATCTGCTTCATCCACACTATCAATCAGCATACGAATTACATCATCTTCATTTGTAAATGAGATATTAAGCAGCATTTCTGTATAATCTTCCGTCTCCTCGAACAATCCCGGTAATACTTCATGTAAGAGATTACACTGCTTGATAAAAAGCATACGGAACAAATCATCGAGCTTGTTATTCATCTTCGCATCAATGATGTATTCTCTCTCTTCATCAGTAGAATCCCAGTCGATATCTGGTGCCTGTGTCAGTATATCCGGCTCATTCTTGCCTGCTTTTTCAGAAGACAGCACACGAACTCTTGCAGGATACATATAGTCATTGACTTCCATAAAGCGGATGGCACAGATACGGTTAAACCATGTGTATGCCACTTCTTCTATGACAACATCAAAACCTCTTTCTTTTATCTCTTCTACCAGTTTTCTTCTGTGCTCGCACTGTTTCTTATTGAGAGTGACTTCTGTCCCAGCTGTAGTCTTATAGACTTCAAAATCCACACCCTTAGTAATTGGCTCACTGCAAGCATCCTTAGTGATTCCAAGCATTCCTGCTTTATCCGTTACAGATGCAATTAACTTATTTCTTGCATCTATTGCAAATTTCTTGATTGCATTTTTGTTCATGTGTGCTACCTCATTTCTATATTTAAAGCCAATTACTAGCTTAATGTGATAATTGTATCTTCCTCTAATTCCTTCATCAGCTTCTGCTTCATTTCTGATAAGAACTTATCTATATCCTGCTCACTCTCGATAGAATATGTTCTTGCCCCAGCAACATTTGTGATAGAGATATTTTTTCTTCTCTTGGTCTTCACTACTGTCGGTGCAACAGGTGGAATGTCTGGCTCTACCTCTCCCGGTGTAACCGGAGATGTTGGCTGTACCGGTACAGGTGCAGGTTGATGTGTTCTTTCATATTCATCTATCTCGTCCAAACACCTAATCTTTAAAGTATCGCTTTCCAGCTTGATATTTTTGATGGCAGCAATATCATTTGAGCATTTTAACTTGTCAAAGATTTCATTGAATCTTTCGTTAATTTTAGGTCTTAGTACTTCTGCAAATGTTTTGCTGTCCAATACTTCTTTTACCTTTAAGAAGTCATCATGTACCAGAGGCTCCATAATCGCCGCTTCTTCTTCCAGAAGTCCCATATGCAGATTTTCAAATTTCTGATTTAATTCAGGAAGTTTCTGAATCTTACCAAACGGATTCCTATCATTTACGATTGCTGTGATGTCCTCTACCACTTTTAAGAGTTCCTGATTACTGACATAAGTCTTACTGTTTCCAAAAAACTCCAGATTCTTTACTGCTGTTTCAAAAATTCCTCTCTGGTCACCCTTGAAGAAATCAAATACCGGTGCTGTATCTTCGGCATCGTCCAGCAGATCATCCCTCTTTCTGTCAACTTTCTTGAAGAACTCTCCCGGCTCTTTGATTGCGATAATCTCTTCCAGTCTGTTCTTAGCCTTCTCCATCAGAGATTTGCAAGGAAGCTTCGGATTAACACGATACTCTACAAGGATATCATTGTATAACTCCACCTTATCGTTTGCTCTTTTCTGGAAATGACGCATAATCGTATCATCATCGTCACTTGACAGCGTAAATCCAAAGTAATCTTTCATGATTTCTTTGGCAGAACGAAGCTGTCCATCAGTTGCTCTTTCTCTGATGTCTATTAACAGTCTGTCTACGAACTCTCTCTTCGTCAGGTATCTTACGATATCCTTTGGTTCTGTTGAGAGCAGTGATAATGCTTGACTGTTTAAGGTCATGGCTACCCTGCCCTGCTTGAACAGCATGGCTACCAGCCACTGTACATCCTTTGCATCGAAGCCATAAGGAGCTGCTGCGAATTTATCTAATAATGCCTTGAGAGAAGTCTTCATGTGTCTTGCATTGTTAAGTCCTATTACCTGTATTACTTCCTCAAGTGCCAGCTTATTCGGCGTTGTGTCACTTGTGCCAAGTAAAGACATCTGACCGTCACTTTTCTTAAATATGGCATCAATATCAGATATTTCAGGGGCAGTCTCCATATAAGTCAGCTTGTTATACTGCATAGCTACCAGCTTGCCGAGTGCTTCATTGATTCTACTTGACGGTTCCTTTGCAGATATGGTTGCCTTATCTCCATTTACATAGATATCTGCGTTTTTAATTGCTTCTTCTATAAAGATTTTAATTCTGTCTTTCTTCTCGATTCGCTCGTCTTCCTTTGCACGACGGATGCTGTCAAAGCTGCCTCTTGCTCCGGAAGCATTTTTGTTTAAGAACTTATAAATCTTAATGGACTCTGTGATTTCATCAAGGAAAGTACTGTCATTTGGAAGCTTCACAATCACAGACTTTTCTGATGCAGAGAGCAGTCTAAGTGATGAATCCGGGTAATCTCCGCCATAAGGTGTAATGATTGTCACTCCGATATCATTGGACTGATTTCCCTTGAAGAATCTGTCATCCACCTTCTGATTAAATGGGAACAGATATCTGCTGCTGTATCTGTATTTCTTCTCTGTATAGATTTCCTCGAAGATAACTGTAGATGCTTCTCCGATAATTTCTCCCATCTCTACAGACTCGTTGTTGATGGCATTGTTGATTTCCTGCTCCTCATTGGTAAGGAAGATATAGATATCGCCATTCTTCTGTACCAGAGTCTCTTTAATCAGCTTCTTTAAAGAATCTTCCACTTTCTTACGAATCTCTATTCTCTCGTCATCAATGTTGGAAATCATAAGTGTGGTCAGATTATCTGGATTCGCTTTGATTTCCTTGACATATTTAATCATAAAGAGAACCTTTAATAGCTCCACATCAAACTCATCCAGTCTGCTATTATTCTCTGCATCCGATATTACCTGACTGTGCTGATGGTCTATGAATTTGTGTAATGGATCATAGAAATAGCTGAATGGCACCAGTACGCCATCCTCTTTATCCATTAGACGGATTGCAGACTCCTGGAACAATGCCAGCATAGAACGTGACTGATCAGACAGATGTTTACCACTTGCACCATGTGTTCTGACCGCAGTAAGTACCTGTCCTAACAGATTGAATTGATATGGGATGAACGGATAGCAGGCTGCAAAGTCAGATTTATCCGCATACAGCTTCTTATCCGCGGTATCCGCTGTGAATGTAATCAGATTCTTGATGATAGATTCCTTCTGCTCATAGAGAAGTCTGAGTGTCTGTGTCGCTGCTTCGTTTTTCTTAAGCACACGCTCTCTGATAACTTCATCTACATTAGAGGCAGACAGAGAAAGTCTTGTATCAAAACGCCCTTGAATCTTAGAGAAATCATTTCCCTTAGTTTTTGTAATAGAGTCAATATCTTCCTGACTTGTAACGATAACCCATGCTTTTCCTCTGCAGGCTGTTCCTAAATCCTCTACGATAGTCTGTAAATTGAGCATAAGCTGTGTGTCATCTGCGATGTACTGACCAATCTCATCTACCAGAAATATAACATGATGATTTGGTCCTTTCTTAGTACAGTATTCCTGCACCAGTGATACGAACTTCTCAATACTTAAGTCATAGCTGTTCTTGGCACTCTTACACCAGTTTCTTGCAGCTTCCTCACTCATAAAGTCCATATCCACAATCGTCTTTACGATTTTATCCTGAATAACTGCAAATGCCTGTCTCTTCTTCTCCCAAGGAGCACCTGCGATTGCTTCAAATCTCTGCCTGAACTCTTCAAACTTTCCTTCGTTGTCGAGCTGTCTCTCAAACTCTGCAAGGTATGGAATTGAGCCACAATATCCCTGCATCTCGTTGAATACCTTCATAAACACTTCTACGATAGCCTCCTTACCGGAGCCTACCTTTGCAGAACCTTTTGAATCAATGTTAAAGAGCATGACATCGGATGAGATAGTTCCTGCCTTTGTCATCTTGGCAATCAGCATAGAATCATCAATCTTCGGTCTGATGCTTGCATCAGACTTACATCCTGTGAAGTATTCGATTGCTCTTTTACCCTCAACTTCACTGTTTTTCAATATATAAGACAGAATTTTAAGGAAGTGTGATTTACCACTTCCAAAGAAGCCTGAAATCCATACTCCCATCTTATCTGTATATCCGTCTATTCCTTTTTCGTAGTTTTCAAAGAAATCCCTAAAGTGCTTACGAAGCTCTTTGGTCACTACATATTCATCTAATTCCTGATATATATTTTCTTCGTCAGACTGACCTACCTTGATAACTCCTTTGATGTCACGATCAATCTGTTTTTCAAACATGCTCTTTATCTGCATCTTTTCTCCTCCTAAAAGAAAATGTACACATACTGTTCATTCAGTACCAAATCAACTGTAATTACACAAGACGGAATGCTCTGTAATAATTATGAGAATCCATCGTTCCAAATAATTTCAAATCCTGTCCACTATATTCGCCCGGATAAAACATCACCACTGGAACAGTATCTAATACCTGATGTAAGTTATTTAAGATATTGTGGCTGGCAATGATAGGATGACATTTACCCACTCCTGTAAGGAACAATACGCTGTCCGTCAAATCATTTGCCAGGATATGGCTGATTATCAGATTCTGCTCATCTGTCTCATCCAGTCCAAGTGTCTCCACCAGACTGTCTGCCATATCAAAGAAGCCATTCTCTTTCTCCAAATCAAAGAAAGCATCCAGATAATCCTCTTCCTGCAATATCTGTATCATCAAGTGAAACAAATCCACTTCTATAATCTTGAAGTCCTTATTGCCATCATTGATTCTGTCCTTTAGGTACTTAATGTACTCTCGCACATTTGTCTCCTGCCTCGGATCATAGTCAAAGACATAATATCCGACTTCATTGCCAAGTCCTTTATTCTCTCTGAAAGACTTTTCTGATATCTTGCTTTCTATCTGTTCGAGTCGTTCATCTAAGGTCAATTTCTGCATTGCTATACTCCTTTTATCGCATTGATATATGCATCCATTCCATACTTATGAAGCAATTCCTCAATTCTGTAATTCACTAATGCATATCTGATTTCTCTGCTCTTGGTTGATTCGATAAGTCCTGCATCTGCCAGATTCTTTATATAACACTGTTTTAATTTCTTCACTCCAGCTTCTGACCAGCCAGATACTAATTCACTCTGAGCCGCTTTATCATCAAAAAAGCCATTAATATCTCTGTCCTCAATAGCCTTTTCTCCAAGAATTACTTTTCCACGATATACTTCATACACAAACTCAAAAAAGAGTTTATCGGTATTCATAATAGATATCAGTATAAGGAGCTTTGCATTATCATTGTCAACCTTCACCAACAGTTCAACTGCGCCCTCTGGTAGTGAACTCAACCTGTTATAGACATAGTTAAAAGTTCTCTTTAGTCTGTTTTCATTCTTAAGCTGATACAAATTTTCTTCCTGCACTTTTGTCTTAATCTCATCCTTTGACAACCCTTGTACTATTAGTTCTGCTGTCTTCTTTGTCTCAACAAAAGCAAATACCTGAGAAACCATACCAGCACTATATACTAATTCCTCCATGCTGCACACTCCAACCTAGTTTTCTTCATCTTTGACAAATTCACATATATCACTGATGTCACAATCAAGATATGTAGCTATTTTAAGCAATACACTCATGGAGACTTCGCCATCCTTACGCATTTTAGTGAGTGTGTTTGGGGCAATGTCTACCGCCTTTCTCAAGTCTGCCTTGCTCATTTTCTTATCAATCAATAACTTCCATAATTTGTTGTAACTTACTCTCATTCTCACACCTCGTGCATTTTCCATGAACTTATTACTTATGTCACACTTGAGTACAAAACTCGTTTTTTATTATAATATATAATACTCAATACATCAATCAGTTTTTCGCATTTTCTTGCGAGCTTTTTTAAACAAGGTGCATAAGTCATTCGTGTTAATGAGAATATCAGACACAAAACTGAAATGTGCAAACAGATTGCCCAAGCTCTGCTCCACAATGTACACATTTTTTTGCTTTATCCGATACCTGCTGTCCGCAGTTTGGACAAATATTCAATAACACTCCCTTTGAATCATTTTCATAGGTTACAGATCTGTCTCTGGCAATTCCTATCTTTTCTGCTTCCTTGCCGGCATCAATATTTGCTCCTAGGAACAAAAATTCCCATCCACACTCTTTCTTTGTCTCTATCAACCTTCGAATATCATTGTAAGAATACTCCTCACTTGAATTTTCCAATCCATCCGTTGTGATAACGAACAGAACCTTTCCAGCCTTATGTTCCTCTGGCAAATGCTTGTCTTTTGCATACTACTTACATCAAACAACTCTGCTGCCTATTCATCTATTTCAAAATCAGGTGTACTCTCAATAGCATCTTTTGATACTGCCCGCTTTTTTCTAAACTCTGTGATTTTGTCAAAGATGGTTTTCATCTCTTTATCCATCTTTATATCATCTGGTTTATCTATGTAGTATTTATCAAGATACCTGCCAACTGATTCATATAACTTCTTATTTCGCATTTTTTGCTCCTTTGCTTATGCCATTTTAGTTTCTCCTTACCTACCATATTACCAGTCCTCATCAAGCTCTTCCATCGCATCATCTACACCATCAGCATAGTCCTTATCTTTCTGATATCTGTTCCAGTCATAATCTCCATCATCATAGATAGAATCATATCCGCTATCATAAGAAGCATATGGATTGCTCTTATTGCTAGAAGAATGACCTGTATATGGTTTATGCAGATAGCAATAACTGCTGCCAGATGCTTGTTTGTTGTCACATCCTGCTTTAATACACTTTGGTTCACTTGCTTCACCGATTGCACCAATGATGTAAAGCGACAAAAAAGGACGCAGGATTTTCTCCCACATCCTCACATCTATCTGGCTTTATCTGTCTTTCTCTTTATGTTATGACTTTATCTGTGTAATTCCAGAATAATATATGTTTTATAATTATATTCACCCAGCTTTTTTTCTATATAGATATCTCTTTTCAAACTCGTTAACATCAATAGCTTTAGAAAAATAATACCCCTGAAATATATCACATCCCAGCTTTGTCAGATTATCAACCTGCTCTTCTGTTTCAACCCCCTCTGTAATAATCAAAAGATTAAGCTCCTTTGCCATTTTTATCACAGAAGCAAGTATTATGCGGCTTTTCTTAACATTCTTAGTCTCTTTTATAAAGCCCATATCAACCTTTAATACATCAACATTAATATCCTTTAATGTATTAAGCGATGAATAACCGCTTCCAAAATCATCCATTTCAATAGTGAATCCTGCTTTTCTTAGTTCTTCCAGCTCTCCCATCAGATTAGGTACATCTGACATAATCGTAGTTTCCGTGATTTCAATTTTTAGATTAGATGGTTCTATATCATATTTCTTTACAAGACCTGCAAATGTGTTAAATATATCAATATAATAAAAATCCTTAGGAGATATATTTACCGATATGCTCATATTGATACCAACTTTCTTCCACTCTCCTAACTTAGCCGCTGCCTGCTCCCAGATATATCTGTCAAGTCTGCTTATGAGCCCAGACTTCTCATATACAGGTATAAAGTCTATTGGTGAAACAATCGTTCCATCTGGCTTTATTCTTCTTACTAAAGCTTCTGCACCTGTAAGCCTCCTTGTTTTTGCAGAGATCTGTGGCTGAAGATACATCTTGAACTCACTGGCTTTTATAGCATCATCAAATTCATCAACTATTGTCTTATATTTAATAGCAGCTTCAAGCATTGTGTCATCATAATAAGCAATAAAGCTATGTGTATCATCCTTAATCGAGGCTACTGCAAATGAAGCCTTGTCACACATAAATGATAATGATTCATTCATATTATCAGTCCTGTATATCCCAAAACAGACTCTGACATTATATACTGAATCAGAAAGCACATTCTGTAATGTCTCCCTGCATTCATAAAGATGTTCTTCATTAAATGTAGCTTCATCTGCAATCACTACGAAATGATCTTCACCAACTCTTCCGTATAAATATCCATCTACCGCATGTTTTTTTATTATATCTGCCTGCTTAAGCAATATTTCATTACCTTTTTCTATTCCAAATATTTCATTAATAAGCTTGAATTCTGCTATATCTGAATAAATGATAAGTCTGTTCTTTTTCTTATCTGGCAGTTCTTTCATTTTCTGCATAAGATGCTCAGGATTGCATAATCCAGTAAGCTTATCATGTCCGGCCTCATGTCTTTTATCCTTGTCTATTTTTATAATCATATACTGAAACACTATTACTGCTAATAATAATGCTCTCTTGTGCTTATTTCATATCCTTTGGCATATGAAATCTTAATATTGTTTTTTTCATTGTAAACATTTATTTTTCTTTCAAGACTATCCAGAATCTGGTGTATCTCTACTGCATTTGTCTTCTCCAGAATAACGCAGAATTCATCACCACCTATACGGTACGCACTAATACGTTCATTCTGCACGCCTGCAAGTATAGCTGAAAAGCTCTCAATATATCTGTCCCCCATCTCATGTCCAAGAGTATCATTAACTCTTTTCAGATTATTAAGATCAAACATTATAACTCCCACTAAAAATGTATCATCTGCATTATTAAGTCTGATTATATGATTCTGGTATGCCAGCTTGTTATTAATCCCTGTTACATCTGTATAAGCCATACTGTCAACATCTGCGTTTATCCTTAAACTGACAAAGAATACAGCAAGTATGATTATATCAAGAATCAGTGCTGTACACGAAAGAATCCTCGGAAGCATTTCGTTATGTTTTAGCACATAAACAGTAAGATATATCTGTATAGCTATCAATATAGTCATCATGACACTCATTCCAAGGAGTAAGCTTTTAATATATTTCCTATTAGACATAATTCTCTCCTTTACATCAGGCAACTATAATACGCTTAACATACTCCTTAGCAAGCCCTATTTTAATATCCTTAATAACTACTACATAATTTCCATTGATTTCAGATAGTACACTTATCTTACTACCCACAACAAATCCAAGACTTTGAAGCCTGTGTACCATATCTTTGTTTCCAACAATTCTCTGAATTATATATATTTTGTTTTTATCTGCAAGATTTAGTGGCATAATCAAAAATCTCCCGTTTAATGTGTCAATAGGTTAGTATCTGCTAACTTTGCAGATAGAATTATATCATCCTCTTTTTATCTGTCAATAAAAACACCATACCTTTTTCCTATGTTTTTATTAAAATACACCCGTTTGATTCACTTATCCTGTTGATGAAATATCTTTGTAAAGTAAGAGCATGATAACAGATAACTCTGCAACTAATGCAAATAACATGCTATATTATTCCCATAAAAAATAAGAGATATCATATCAAAATGATATGATACCCCTTATTTTCATTACATTATTTAATTATTATCAGATTAGTTATTACCACGATTATCAATCTTAGCAATATCAACTATAGATAATTCCTGATTATTGAATGCATGCTCAAGACTTGATATAAGTGCATGGGCTGTATCAAGACTTGTAAGGCAGTGAACGCCTGTCTCAATAGCATATCTTCTGATAAGGAATCCGTCCTTGGCTCTCTCAATTCCATTCTCTGGTGTATCAATTACAAGGTCAATCTTATGCTCTAAGATAAGGTCAAGAAGTGTAGGTGCTTCCTGTCCAATCTTATTAACCTGGATTGCATGTACTCCATTTTCCTTGAGAACCTTTGCAGTTCCTCTTGAAGCATATATCTTATAACCTAATGCTTCGAATCTTTGTGCAATATCAATACCATCCTGCTTATCCTTATCTGCAAGAGTCATGATAATCTGCTTATGCTTTGGAAGTCTGATTCCAGCTCCCTCGAACGCCTTATAAAGTGCCTCATCAAAGCTCTTAGATATACCAAGACACTCACCTGTAGACTTCATCTCTGGTCCGAGGCTGATGTCAGCTCCTCTGATCTTCTCAAATGAGAATACAGGCATCTTAATTGCATAATAATCTGCTGCCTTCTGAAGTCCCGGCTCATATCCTAATTCCTTAATTGTCTTACCAATAATAACCTGTGTCGCAAGCTTAACAATAGGAATACCTGTAACCTTACTGATATATGGTACTGTACGGCTTGAACGAGGGTTAACCTCAATTACATATACCTGGTCGTTATATACAATAAACTGGATGTTAATCATACCCTTTACATGAAGTGCTCTTGCAAGTCTTCCTGTATAATCTTCAATCATATCTACAATCTTAGGTGATATAGACTTAGCTGGATATACTGAAATACTGTCTCCTGAATGGATACCAGCTCTCTCAATATGCTCCATGATACCAGGAATAAGAATATCCTGACCATCGCATACAGCATCGACTTCAATTTCCTTACCCATAAGGTACTTATCAACAAGGATTGGGTGATCCTGCTTAATTCTGTTGATGATATTCATGAATTCAACTACATCTTCATCAGATACAGCGATCTGCATACCCTGTCCACCAAGTACATATGAAGGTCTTACAAGTACAGGATATCCAAGCTCATTGGCTGCCTTAAGAGCTTCATCAACTGTGAATACAGTCTGTCCCTTAGCTCTTGGAATCTGTGTCTGCTCAAGAATCTCATCGAAAAGTTCTCTATCCTCAGCGGCATCAACATCTTCTGCCTTAGTTCCAAGAATAGGAACCCCCATCTTCATAAGTGCTTCTGTAAGCTTGATAGCTGTCTGTCCACCAAACTGTACAACTGCACCATCCGGTTTCTCAAAATCCACGATTGATTCAACATCCTCTGCTGTAAGTGGCTCAAAGTAAAGCTTATCAGCAATATCAAAGTCAGTAGAAACTGTCTCTGGGTTATTATTTATAATAATTGTCTCAAAGCCCTCTTTCTTGAATGCCCATGTACAATGAACTGAACAGAAGTCGAACTCGATACCCTGTCCGATTCTGATTGGACCAGAACCAAGTACAAGAACCTTCTTCTTATCCTTAGTCTCTACAGCTTCATTCTCACTGCCATATACTGAATAATAGTATGGTGTTGTAGCTGCAAACTCTGCTGCACATGTATCAACCATCTTAAATGCAGCATGAATATTATACTGGTCTCTTAATTCCTTGATTTCTCTTTCTGTGTGACCTGTTAAATCGCCGATAACATTGTCAGGGAATTCAATTCTCTTAGCTTCTCTTAAAAGGCTCTCTGTAAGAGGTCCTCTCTTAAGAGCGTTCTCCATATCAACAATAATCTGGAGCTTATCAATAAACCATAAGTCTATCTTAGTAATATCATGCATCTTGGCTGCAGAAATGTGTCTTCTTAAACCTTCAGCTATCTTCCAGATTCTTCTGTCGTCTACAATTGCAAGTTCTTCAAGAAGCTCTTCATCTGTAAGTCCTGTAAAGTCATATGACATAAGACTGTCAACATGCTGTTCAAGAGAACGTATAGCCTTCATAAGACCACCCTCGAAGTTATCAGAAATACTCATAACCTCACCTGTAGCCTTCATCTGTGTTGTAAGTGTTCTCTTAGCTGAGATGAATTTATCAAATGGAAGTCTTGGAATCTTAACTACACAGTAATCAAGTGCTGGCTCGAAGCTTGCATATGTCTTTCCTGTAACTGCATTCTTAATCTCATCAAGTGTGTAACCAAGTGCAATCTTAGCTGCAACCTTAGCAATAGGATAACCTGTTGCCTTAGAAGCTAATGCTGATGAACGGCTTACACGAGGGTTAACCTCGATTACACAGTACTCAAAACTGTCTGGATGAAGTGCATACTGTACATTACATCCACCTGTGATGCCTAATTCATCAATAATTCTTAATGCAGATGTTCTTAACATCTGGTATTCCTTATCTGAAAGTGTCTGTGAAGGAGCTACTACAATACTATCACCTGTATGAACACCAACAGGGTCGATATTCTCCATATTACAGATAGTAATACATGTTCCATTGCTGTCACGCATTACTTCGTATTCAATTTCCTTCCAGCCAGCGATACAACGCTCAACTAAAACTTCACCAACTCTTGAAAGTCTTAAACCATTCTCAAGGATTTCTCTTAATTCCTGCACATTCTTAGCGATACCGCCGCCGCTACCACCAAGTGTGTAAGCAGGACGTAATACTACAGGATATCCAATCTTGGCTGCGAATGCTTCGCCATCCTCAACGTTGTTAACAACAAGTGATGGCGCACATGGCTCACCAATCTTTTCCATAGTTTCCTTGAACATAAGACGGTCTTCTGCCTTCTTGATTGTAAGTGCAGTTGTACCGATAAGCTTTACATTATGCTCCTCAAGGAATCCTGTCTCAGCGATTTCCATTGCAAGGTTAAGTCCGGCCTGTCCACCAAGTGTAGGTAAGATGCTGTCCGGCTTTTCCTTTAAGATAATCTGCTTTAATGCTTCAACTGTAAGAGGCTCAATATATACCTCATCAGCAATATCTTTATCTGTCATGATAGTAGCAGGGTTAGAGTTAACCAATACTACTTCAATTCCTTCCTCTTTAAGAGAACGGCATGCCTGTGTTCCGGCATAGTCAAATTCTGCTGCCTGACCAATAACGATTGGACCAGAACCTATAACTAATACTTTCTTAATACTCTCAATCTTTGGCATGTTCTTAGTCCTCCTTCTTCATCATATCCATAAATCTGTCAAACAGGTACGCTGTATCCTGTGGACCTGCGCAGGCTTCTGGATGGAACTGTACTGTGAATATATTCTTACCAACATATTCAAGTCCCTCATTAGTCTTATCATTAACATTCTCAAATGCAGGTACTGCAACCTTACTGTCTAATGTGCTTTCATCTACAACATAACCATGGTTCTGTGATGATATATAACATTTGCCAGTCTTTAAATCCTTAACAGGATGGTTAGCACCTCTGTGTCCGTACTTAAGTCTGTGAGTATCAGCTCCTGTAGCAAGTGCCATAAGCTGATGTCCAAGACAGATTGCAAATATCGGTACATTGCTGTTATACAGCTTCTTAATCTCTTCAATTATCTCTACACATTCCTTAGGATCTCCAGGACCGTTAGATAACATAATTCCATCAGGATTAGATGCAAGAATCTCTTCTGCCTTAGTATATGCAGGATATACTGTAACTTCACAGCCTCTGTTATTAAGTGATCTTGCAATATTCTTCTTTGCGCCAAAGTCCATAAGAGCAACCTTAGGTCCTTTTCCTGGAAGAATATACTTTTCTGAACATGTAACCTTTCTTACAACGCCCTTAACACTGTACTCCTTAATCTTAGGAAGTACCTCATCAAGATTATAATTCTCATTAGTTGTAATCATACCGTTCATAGTACCCTTTTCTCTTAATATCTTAGTAAGGGCTCTTGTGTCAATCCCACAAATACCTGGGATATCATTATCAAGAAGGAATTTCTGGATAGGATCTTCATTTCTGAAGTTGCTTGCCATTCTGGAAAGCTCACGTACAATATATCCATCTGGCCATGCTTTCTGGGATTCCATATCCTTATAGCACACTCCGTAATTACCGATAAGAGGATATGTCATTGTTACTGCCTGTCCTGCGTATGAAGGATCAGTCAGCACCTCCAGATATCCTGTCATAGATGTGTTAAAGACAATCTCACTAATAACTTCACGGGTCGAACCTATGCTGGTTCCTTCAAAGACCGTTCCATCTTCAAGTATCAAAAATGCTTTCATGAATGCCACCTTAATTCCTTTCGTTTATTTAATTTAATCATATGCCAAGAGGCGCTAAAATGACTTTTGCGCAAAAAAAAAGACACAAAAATGCCTTTTTTCTCTCAAACTTTACAATATGTTACCATAATTAAATGTAATTTTCAAGCAAATATTTATCTATATATTGCATAAAAATACATACCTTAAAAACAGCCCCCAAAACAGGAGGCTGTCATCTATAATCTTCTGTTATATCATCTCGTTCTTGAGATTCCTTCTCTGCTTACTGACCACACCTGAACACAGTCTTTATCAGACTTATTCATCATATTTTCCACCAATGTATTATTATTCTTTCCAAACCAGTTCTTTGCAAGAGCTTCTGCTGCAGGATTAATCAATGATTTAAGATATGAATTAGAAGAAACTTTAAGACACAGCTTTTTCTTCTTCTTCCATTGAGCATATATTGTCATATTACCGCCATCATCTTCAACAAGCTTCGAAACTACATCCTTATTTTCGTACTTTGTCCCTTTTCCATCTTCTTCAGTGTTCCATGAATCAAAATCATATCCAGGTCTTAGTGGCGGATCCGGAAGTTCATTCTCTTTCTCATATCCTGTGATAATTGTAGAACCGGCATCATATCCACCGTTAGAATCAATATTAATATTGTACATATTCTCTTTCCACACAGCCGACATATCAACAACTGCGCCAAGCTTATCAGCCAGATTAAGCTTCTCAGGCACACCGCCTTCAACATATGTGCCGTCTTCTGTCTCCCAGCCTAAACCTGTCCAGCCGGTAAGACTATATAGCTGCGATACACACGGAAGTTCATCTTCTTCATCATATGTATAGAATCTGCTGTAAAAACCTTCATCCTCATACCAGTCCCAGTCTGAATTATCAATAATCTTCATCATCTCACTTGATTCTTCCGGCTTATTATAATACAGATGTACTTCATAAAAAATCGGCTGCCATATCGCATACAGAACGGCCTTTCCGCTATCATCAGGTGTCAGGTCAACAACAGACATAGTTGAATAAAACTTTCCTGTATCATCACTTTTCGTATTCCATCCAGACAGATAATATCCTTTTCTTGACAGACTGCTCCCTTTAAGTCTGATTCTGCTGCCAAGCCTTGATGTAATATCCTCCATATAACCGGTAACCTCTGCATCTGTGTTATTATCAAATGTAATTATATAATCCCATATAGCATACACAGTCACATCCTTGTTATAATCACTCATATCTTCCGGTTCTAATATACCAGAATCACCATATCTGTCAAAGGACCATCCGGTAAATATAAGTCCATTATCAGCAGATGCACCCTCAGCAAAACCTGTCAGCTCATCTCCTCTTCCATAATAAGCATCCTCATCATCCGGAAGATAAGCTGTAATGCCTCTGTCAGCTGCAACTCCTGCACTATAATGAACTGTAAATGTCTGTCTTTCCCATATTGCTTTGATAACAATATCTTCTTCTGTATAAGCCCCTATTTCAACACGAATGCCATTCTTTCCATAATCAGTATGCCAGCCTTTGTCTCCTGAAACTTCCCAGCCTTTCAGAATATATCCTTCCCTGCTTACCGCACCAATTCTTACATATGGTGTAACTCCTACGCAGTCATAATAATTAGATGTTACTGTATCTGCTTTCGGCACAGATGCCTTATAATCAATAATAGTATGGTATTCTCCATAACGGTCAGCAAGATATTCCCCAATTCTCAGATCATCATTCCATTGTCCGGCATCATCTCCATTATCAATCTGCGACTGATAATATATCTTATCACATGTTCCTCCACCAAGATCAATAGTAATATTATGATGAACCTTATACTCGTCTTCTGCTGCATATGATATCACCGCCCAGCCAATAACAAGTATACCTAATAGTATAACCGCTGCTGTCAGTCGCTTTTTCTTTCCATGTCTGCTTTTCATATTACAATCTCCTTATGAATAATCCTCATTCACGTCCTATGTCCATAAGAAAATGCATATATCAAAAAAACATGCGTAATATTATAATTCCTTTTGCTATAATTATAATACCACGCATGTTTATATTATTCAAATATTTTTACACTTTAATAAATATTTAATCCTTTATCTCAACCTGGCCAATATATTTCCATGTACTTCCTTTATCAGATGACTGATATTTTGCCGCCGTTTTTCCATCATTATAAACAGCATTTTTGCCCTGGGTAAGATATATTGTTATAATTCCAGTAGAATCTACAACTGGTGTAAGAGCTTCCTTATATACATCGCTCCATCTTAACTGTTCTGAAGAATCTGCACCGTTTTTTCCGGAATCAGTCTTAGTTTCGGTCTCCTGCCCCTGTGGATTCGCAGCTGAACTATCAAGTTCCTGCTCCTCAAGCATTACCTTTGCAAATGTTTTACCACCATCATCTGTCTTGTAAAGATTACTATCCATACCTTCAACGTAATCATAACAGAAAAAGCCAACATCTGATGATACATAAACAACACCCTTAATTATATTAGTAGCCGGTCCGCTTCCAACTATATCCCAGCTTTCTCCACCATTACTTGTACTGTATATCCTTGATGATTCATTAGTATCATTACTCTTTGCATATCCGCAGACAATCACACCATTGTCAGAATCAAAAAATTTTACATAATAATAATCAGCCGTATATATCTTATCAAGTTCACATGTTGTCCAGTTTTCACCTTTATCATCCGAATAAACAACAGTAACCGGAATTTTAGTGTTATTAACTGTCTTTCCTCCATACACAAAAGCAGTTTTTTCTGTGGTTATCATATAACTGCCTTCTTTAAGTGTTGTTGAACTGTTAGGCTCATACAACAGATAAGAATAAGATACAGGAACCGAAATATATTTTTCTCTATCATAAGTGACAAGAAGTGAATTATCCTTTATTGAATAATTAGCAAGCTGATCCTTGTTAGAATTACTTGTAATCTCTGTATCTCCGCCTGAATCGATTCCCTGCTGTGCATAATACTGTTTCAATCCATAGTCTTCTGAACTCATGACTGAAGTAACATAAAGCTTCGCAGTATTATCATAGTTGTTATCAAGATAAAATGAAACCACCCACTCACATTTTATTCTTCCGTCATCCTGAATACCTTCCCACGAAGAAAAATAATCCGAATTAAGATTCTGCGGAATAACCCAGAAGGACAGCAGAACAGTATTGCTTGAAAGGTCAAGCACGCTTACTGAATCAATACCTGATTTTACAATATACTTTGAATATGGAACATATTTCTGTCTGTACTGTGAGATATATTTTTCGAGCCATTTAGTTCCAAGCCCCACCATATCCGGATTAGTAAAATTAGACACATTATCATTATCATAATCAGATACATAATCATCAGATACAACATTCCACTGATCATCAATTCTTATTGAAAATGTATAACGTGATTTGATATCCAGCTTATTTTCCTGATATTTAGATACATAGCTGTATACAAACACTCCTATAACAAGAAGACTGAATATAACCAGAACTGCATATGTAATTATTTTTGTCTGAAATCTTCTGCTTTTCTGATACATAATCGTCCTCCTGCTTTAATTAAAATTCTCTTTTATTATGCATTGCCTCTCTTATTATCACACGATAATACTTATACCACCACAGAAAATACATTGCGCCTGCTCCAACAAGAAACATAACACAGACAACAAACGGATGTATTGCATATATCCAGCTTGCTGCAATTCTGCCATTAAGCACAGGCAGTCCATATGCAAGTATTACACATATAGCCATTATTGTGCCATTAAGGACACTTCTGTTTTCGTACACACCTCTGAAATGGTCAAATGTTATAATTGCCATCATCTCACCCACAGGTCTTGCACATGCTGTAACAATGCACAACATAAGTGCATTAAATACCGGTTCTCCAAGTATTATAAGTATAATAAAATAGAATACAAATTCTGTTACTATCTTATATATAAATTTCCCCAGAAAATTCATATACGGACTAACAAGCATTACACGAATCATAAGATAATCCCTGTCACCCATTGCAAATATTGTTGTATTAGCAAGACTTCCACATATAGTTGAAAGCATTATAAACAGATATATTATAGAAATATCCTGATGAATCCTTATTAGTGGGAAGAAATATGCAAGTATTGTATAGGGAACATATATAAGAAGAATTACATACATGAACTTTCTTATAAATTCCCATGCAAGCATAAATATCTGTGCCATAGTTCCAACGAAAGCCCTGCTTTTTGATTTTTCACCAAAAGCATCATCCTTCACCAGTTTCCTTATTACAGGAAAACTCTTTATCATCTTAATTCCTGCCTCTGTTCCCTCATAATATCGTAATATTTTCTCAGCAAACAGCTTTCTAAATAATTTCATTGTCTGCCTCCCCAAGTATGTCTAATACAGCTTCTTTTATCTCTGGAATCTGCATAGTTTCATGTGATATAGGATTGAGTTCACCATTGTTAAGAACCAGCACATCCTTTGATATTCTATGTGCAATATCCAGCAAACCTGTTGATATAAGAATTATATGGTCATTCTTATATTCGTTAAGAACTGAAAGCATATCATCAATATATTCATCAGTACAATAATCAAGCGCCTCATCAAACATCATTACATATGGTTTCTGAATAAGAAAAGCTGCTAACTGAAGCCTCTTCTTCTCCTCAAAACTGTAATCTGCAATATGTCTGTCTCTTATCAGCCCTGTAAGCTTCACTTTATCAAGATAATATTCAGGCTTTTCGCTGTTCTTATTCATATCACAGAGCATACTGATAAACTGATATCCTGTAATAAGCATAGGCAGAACACTCTGCTTTGCAGCAAAGAAAAGCGTGCACTTCTCCTTAGTCTCAACAGTGCCTGAATCTACAGCAATATCTCCTGCGATACACTCAAACAGAGTTGTTCTTCCTGCTCCTGCACCGCCAAGAACCGGATATATATTTCCTTCTTCAAATGTATATTCAATATCAGTAAGAATTTCGTTCTTACCAAAACTTTTCTTCAAATGATTCAAATGTAACATTTATAAATCTCCTGCATCAAATGTGTCATATCATTATATTACATATTTATTTGGTTTGTAAACCTTCAAAACCTTATTATATTGCATTTATTCAGCAACAATGATATAATTTTGAAATATTTTGCTAATAATATTAAAAAATGTAGAGGTGTACAATATTGAAAGATTTTTTTAAAAGAAAAGGCTGGAGAATATGCTTTGCAGCATATATATTTATATACCTTCCATGGTTTTCGACTCTTGAAAAAGTTATTAACAGTGATTATCCCGGGCTTCATATCATCAATATTCCTTTTGATGATATGATACCTTTCTGTGAGTATTTTATAATTCCATATGTATTATGGTTTTTGTATGTGGTTGCAGCGTGCATATATATGTATTTTAAGGCAGATAATAAAGAATTCTTACAGTTTGCATTATCGCTTGTAATCGGTATGTCACTTGCTCTTACAATATGCATGATATATCCTAATGGTCTTACATTAAGGCCTGATTATATTCCCGATAACTTCTGTGGAAAGATAATCAATGCACTATATACAATAGATACTTCAACAAATGTATTTCCAAGTATACATGTATACAACTCGCTTGCAGTTAATTTTGCATTACTGCGTTGCAAAGCTTTAAAGGGACATATAATAACAAAGACATTATCTTCAATCCTTTGCGTCCTTATATGCCTTGCAACCGTGTTTTTAAAGCAGCATTCTGTAGTCGATGTAATCGGAGCAATAATTCTTTATATCGTTCTTTACATTTTCATATATGTTATTGACTACAGCCGTTTTAAGAAAGCTTAGTGAATTCTCTTTAAACATTTTGAAAGAAGTTCTATAAGAAGAACTACAACAAACAATACAATAAGAATTGAGCCAACGGCGTCCCATCTGTAATTGTTCATGTAGACAATCAGTGGGGCGCCGATTCCACCTGCTCCAACAAGTCCTAATGTACTTGCCGACCGCACATTCACATCCAGTCTGTACATCACAGCATCCTTAAACTGGAACTTAAGTTCAGGCACCGCCACATGCCGTAATCTTGCTATAAATCCCGTTCCTGCACATTTACACGCATTCCATGCCGCCATATTCCAGTTATCTACTGCAACTGTGAATCTCTTTGTCAGAAGTCCGATACTGCACATCATCATTGTAAGCACTCCGGCAAAGCTGCCAGGTCCAGTAACCCTTATAAATATAAGCCCATACACATACACAGGTACAGTTCTTATTGCCATAACAACAAGCCTGCCAATAAAAGCCATAGGTGCTGGAACGAATTTTCTCGAATTAATCAATGTAAGTATTACTGCAAACACTGCTCCGGCACATGTTCCCGCTACTGCGATTGCAATAGTTTCAAGCATAAGATACATAACGCCACTCTTTCCGGTCATAAACATGTATTCCCAGTCCGGATGTGTAATTCCGTGCATAATCGCACCAACAACCTTAATACCAAGCTTTGATGTTGATACATCTTTAACTGCACTGAGACTGTATACAAAAAATACCATGATACATACACTTATAATCACATTTGCAGTTGTATTTCTCTTAATACGTCCATCAAGATATGCTTTCAGGAATGTACTTATTCCCTCAATCACAAGCACTGCGACAAAAAGCATAACAAGAATCATTCCAACCCTGCTGTATTCACGCCAGCTTATCTTTTCATTAAGCAGTAGTCCTATTCCTCCTGCACCTACATAGCCAAGTATTGCCGCATGTCTTATATTAGCTTCCAGTACATAAAGTGAATTGCTAAGATATCCCGGCAGCAGTTCAATAATAACTGTCCGTGAAAATGCTTTAAATTTTCCTGCTCCTATAGCTGTAACTGCTTCGTATGGCTTCAGTGTCAGGCCTTCAATATCCTCACCACCAATTCTTGCCATTACAGCCCATGTCGATACAGCTATTGCAATAGTTCCTGCTGCCGCACCAAGCCCCCATATAAATGTTGCTACAAGTGCAAGTATAAGCACAGGTATTGTTCTTACACACTGTACAATAACTCTCACCACAATCCTTACATATGATTTCTTAATAAGATTGCCTGCATATAAAAATGCAGTAAAAAGTCCAAACACAGCACCTATAAATGTACCCGCAATTGACATCTGCACAGTCTTAATAAGTGGTTCTATAACCTTACCACAATATCCTGTATCCGGTGGGAACATTCTTTTTATGAATAATACAGCCTGACTGCCTCTCTTTATAATTACATTCATATCAAAGCCTGTTACAGCAAAACAGAATATTATTATAAAAAGCATTACCAGTGCCGTAATTCTTCTGATAACCTTCATTCTATTCATGCTTTTCATACGCACCACCATATATGAATTCAATATTCTCATCTGTTACCTCTGACGACTTTTTATCAAGTACAAGTCTGCCGTCAGCAATTCCTATAATTCTGTCCGATTTCTTCAATGCAAGCTCTACCGAATGACTGTTCATAATAACCGTTATATTGTACTGCCTGTTAAGCTGTACAAGAATATCAGTAATCTGTTCTGCACTATATGGGTCTAGAGAAGCAACCGGTTCATCCGCAAGAATAATATCAGGCTTCTGCATTAGTGCCCTTGCAATTGCAACTCTCTGTTTCTGTCCTCCAGAAAGTTTTCCCGCATATGAATACATTTTTTCAGATAATCCCACTGCTTCAAGCTGCTTTCTTGCATATTCCTTCTGTTCCTTAGTGAATATACCCAAAAGTGCCTGAAAAGCATTTCTATCTGCCAATGCCCCATTAAGCACATTGTCTAAGCAGGTAATTGTATCAACAAGGCAGAAATCCTGATATATAGTGCCTATTGTTTTCTGAATATCTCTTTTCTTTCTTCCCTTAAGCTTTGTAAAATCCTGGTTATTAATAATAATACGGCCTGCAGTTGGCTTAATCATTCCATTAAGCAAGCGAAAAAGAGTGGTCTTTCCAGCACCACTCTTTCCAATTACTGATATGAATTCGCCCTGTTCTACTGAAAAACTAATGTTATCAAGGGCTTTGTCTCCACCTTTATATAATTTACTTACACTGTCTATCTGTAACATGTATATTGTCCTCCCAGACAGCTTAAAGGTGAATTATTTCTTTAACATATTCTGCGCCGCACGCTCTGCATCATAGTCAGAGCTTTGGGCATACTGATATCCAATATGGCTTAATACATTCAAAACTTTAAGTCCGTCTTCACTTTTTCCTATATTAATACAAGCATCTGCAAATGCTTTCTTAAAGCCTTCTGACATAATATCTGAATTCTTACTAACACATATTGTATCATCCATTATCTGATCTGTCACTGCCAAAACTGCAGTCTGTTTATAACAATCATCTGTACCACCGAATTTGCTCATCCAGTTAGCTGCATATTTTGCTCTCATATGTGCAAATCCAACGATAACATCAACCTGTCCTGCTGCAAGTCTTGACATAGATGTTGTATATGAATCAGACTGTACGACATTGGCAAGGTCACTTATCTGCTTCCCATAATTATTGTAAAGCCACAGACTTGGGTATATATAACCTGATGCTGATGAAGCACCCATTACAGCCCATGTTGCACCATTCAAATCATCCCATGTAAGCTTCTGTCCTGCATTAACCTTGGCAGCAAGCTCCTGTCCCTTAGTACTTGGTCCTGCAAGAATTATTGAACGGTAATATGTTGTAAGATTATCTGTAAATGCTTCCTCCGTTCCGTCATTCCAGTCCCTGGCATTAAGAGAATCCTTGTTAATAGCTTTTCTCTGTGCAGTAAGCAGAACATCACAGTCATCATCATATGTAACATAAGTTCCGCCAGAAATAAATCCTGCATCTGCTGTTCCGGCACTTAAAGCTTCTCCTACTGCACTGTAAGAAGTTCCTACTGTAATCTCAACATTGCCTACATTATACCCCTGTGTAGCAAGTTCATCTTTAATCATGCCGCCAAGAGGCTCAAGTCCTGTAAGTAGCGTATCAGCATCCTGATACGGTGCAATCATTATTCTGAATGTATCAATATCCTTAGAATCTTCTTTAGTTGTATCTTTTCCACAGCCTGTCAGCCCTGCTGATAATCCCATGCAAAATGTCGCTGTAAGTAACACAGTCATTCCTTTTTTCAAATATTTTGTTAATTTCATTATTTTGTCTCTCTTCCAATTTCCTTTAACATATTCTTATCGCTTCTAATTGTAGCACATGCAACAGTAGTAAGCATATTACCTGTAATAGTAGCAGACGCACCAGACTGAAATGCCTTGATTCCGTCTCCTGTAAGAAGTGCTCTTCCTGCACCAAGTCTTATATCAGCCTCCGGGTTAATATATCTAAAGAATGCAATTGTTCTTAATATCTCAGGCTCTGTAAGCCTTCTCTCATTCTCAAGCGGTGTACCCTTAATAGGCATCAGTGTGTTGAGCGGGATAGAGTCAACTCCGACTTCCGCAAGACTTATCGCCATATCAAGTCTGTCTTCCCAGCTTTCACCCATTCCTATTATGCCACCTGAACACGCCCACATACCTTCTGCTTTTACAAGCTTTAAAGTTTCAATCTTCATATCATATGTATGTGTAGTGCATATATTAGGGAAATTTCTTCTTGAAGTCTCAATATTATGGTGGTAACTTGTAACACCCGCTTCATGAAGTCTGTGAAGCTGCTCTGCATTAAGAAACCCCATAGATGCACACAGCTCAATATCACATTCTTTATTCATAGTCTCATAAGCATGAACAGCCTTTTCAAATTCTTTACCAGTAAGAGCTTTTCCAGCTGTAACAATCGAAAAACGGTCAACACCTTCTGACTCATTCAGCTTACACGCTTTTACAATATCCTCTTCCGGAAGAAAATCATACACTTCACAATCTGTATGGTTATGTGCTGACTGTGCACAGTACTTACAATCCTCTGGACATTTGCCGCTTCTTCCATTAATTATAGAACATAAATCAACCTTATCTCCAATAAAATGCTTTCTTATCCTGTCTGCCCCTTCACAAAGTTCATCCAAATCGCAATCCAGGAAAAAGGATAAGTCGTCCTGCCTTGTAATTCTTCTTCCATTAATAATCTCTTCAGCAAGTTCTAATGGTGTCATAATTGATATACCTCTTTTTAAAATTTTTATTTGATTATAGAACTGAAAATAGCGAATGTCAACAAATTGCATCTTGCAGTTGACATTCGCTATATGTAATTACCCACTGGTATTCTTTATCTCTTACCTATATCTGCCATATTATGTATAACATCATATATATTTTCTACAGTTGAGGTTATTCTGTTATTAAGATCTGTACAGCTCTTAGCAAGCTTTCCTACCTCTAATGCTACAACTGAAAAGCCTTTTCCCGCCTCGCCGGCTCTTGCAGCCTCAATAGATGCATTAAGTGCAAGAATATTCTGCTTTCTCTGGATACCATCAAGCTGCTTGGTATTCTCCTTGATATCTCTCACATATTCTTCACAACTCTTAACACCACTTGTAAGCTTTGTAATCAATTGTCCATTATACTTAGAATTATATTCTGAATTAATAAAATTATTAAGTACTGCTCCTAGCAGGTTAGCTGCTGCATTAATCTCTGCCTCTGTTCTTACTGTAACTTTTCCTAACGCCTCAATATACTCATCCTCATTAATCCCCAGTTCTCTTGCAACACCTCTGAATTTCTCTTCATTCGGATGCTCAGGTAAAACCTGACCTCCGATTACAGAGCCAAGTACCGTACCATCGTTTAACTTAAGCGGAATACCAAAATCCACAAGTCCAGCATGACAATGATATACACCTTGTCCTTCAGCATCACATTTCTCACATCTTCTGCATCCTTCCTTACTTCCTCTGGTAAGCTTTATACAGAAATCTGTAAAGTTGTAACACTCGGAAATATACTTTCCATCAGCTCCAACTGCAACCGTAGCTAATCCTGTTGCCACAGCCCAGTCAGACATAATTGATTCAAACTTCTCCATATCAGCAAAATCTTGAATCTTCATGCTTAAACCACCTCTTTTTCAATTGTTACATGTATTGATTGAGTAAATTTTAACAAATAAGGCCTCTAAAGTCAATGAATATGAGTAATTATCAACATTTTTATGTACTGACTCTGTATTAATGATGGAACAGTCTCATTCCGGTAAAGCACATAGCCATTCCACGCTTATTAGCTGTTTCTATAACCTGATCATCTCTTACAGAGCCGCCAGGCTGTGCTACATACTTAACACCTGACTTGTATGCTCTCTCAATATTATCTCCAAATGGGAAAAATGCATCTGAACCGATTGTTACATCAGTGTTGCCTGCAAGCCATTCCTTCTTTTCCTCTGTTGTAAATACAGATGGTTTCTCTGTGAATACTCTCTCCCAGTCATTGAGAATATCTTCATACTCATCACCGATATAGAGATCAATAGCATTATCTCTGTCAGCACGACCTACACCATCCTTAAATGGAAGATTAAGGACTTTTGGATTCTGGCGCAGATACCAGTTATCTGCCTTCTGTCCTGCAAGTCTTGTACAGTGGATTCTTGACTGCTGTCCTGCTCCGATACCAATTGCCTGTCCATTCTTTACATAGCATACAGAATTAGACTGTGTGTACTTAAGTGTTATAAGTGCAATAATCATATCAATCTTAGCAGACTCTGGAATATCCTTATTCTCTGTTACAACATTTGATAAAAGTTCCTTGTCAATAACGAACTCATTTCTTCCCTGCTCAAATGTTACGCCAAACACCTGCTTTCTCTCGATTGGTTCAGGCTTATACTCAGGGTCAATCTTAATAATATTGTAATTGCCCTTCTTCTTAGCCTTTAATATCTCAAGTGCCTCTGGCTCATATCCAGGAGCAACAATACCATCTGAAACCTCATGCTGGATAAGCTTTGCTGTAGCAGTATCGCATACATCTGATAATGATATAAAATCACCAAAAGATGACATTCTGTCTGCCCCCCTTGCTCTTGCGTATGCACATGCGATTGGGCTTAATTCTCCGATTGCTTCATCAACCCAGTAAATCTTCTTCTCAACATCTGTAAGAGGAAGTCCAACTGCAGCACCTGCTGGAGATACATGCTTGAAGGATGTTGCTGCCGGAAGTCCTGTAGCTTTCTTTAACTCCTTAACAAGCTGATATCCGTTAAATGCATCAAGAAAATTAATATATCCCGGTCTGCCGTTAAGAATCTCTACAGGAAGGTCTCTTCCATCTTCCATAAATATTCTTGAAGGCTTCTGATTAGGGTTGCATCCGTATTTTAACTGAAATTCGTTCATATTCTTTCTCCTTAATTTAATTACTTTACATTCTTGTTAATAATTCTTGTTTCATATTCACCTGTAGCAATATCAATATATCTCACAAAAAGTGAAACCTTGTTATCTGCATTAAGATTATCCCATATCATCTGTGTGAATTCTTCGATATCACCAGATATCTTAACCCATGTAGGTTCTCCCTCATAGCTTGGAAGTGGATTGCCATCACCCATATATGTATGGATATAATGTCCTTCTCCTGCAAATGCTGCATCATATGTATATGTGTGTCTTTCACAGATGTCAGGATTACCATTATGGCTCTTTAATATAGACATTGCATATGAATATTCATTATTCTCAATATGAAGCACACTTGAAATTCTTGGAGTATAGTTAGGTGCATCATGCTCATATTTTCTTACTCTTAAAGATTCCTCAAATGTTTTACCTTCTGAAAGGCCGTCATAAACCGTATCAGTCTGGTCTCCATTAGTAACTATAGTATTATTGCCAAGTACTCTTACAGGGGCATAGATAATAAGCTCTGGTGCAACCAAAAGTGTTGATGGGTCAAAAGCTTCTGTTCTGATACCCTCTCCGTCCTGTACAAATACACGGTTACGGCTGCTCTCGCTTCTTCCCATAATAAAGTAAGCTGAAACCGCCTTCTTACCATCCTCTGACATACCGGCAACAATTCCTCTGCCCGGATAAGCACATCCTGATAATTCCTCTGAAAGGTTCTTAATTGTCATAACTGACCTCCTGTTAAATGTGATGACTGCGTTCGCTCATCATGGTTCTTTTCGCGAGTAGCGATGGGAATATCCGTAAAAAATCCCCAATCCATGCAAACATGATTGTGAATTTTCACTCCTATTCCCATCACTACTAATTTGCCACATGCAGCAAATGCAAAAAAACGACCGTCTGGGAACGCAGCTTATAGCTTAACGTTGCCCAGGCGGTCGGCTTTTCTTAATATAAACTGTACTCCCTGTGGGTTATCCCACAATGCCTATAAGGCATCTTCCGCCAGTTGTACAGTACTTATTAATAACATACAACAAAAATAACTAAATTGCAACACCATTCTTCTTAAGAAGTTCTCTTGCTGATTCAACCGAATCAACACCTGTCGCATTCTTAATTGGTGCAAATTCTTTTTCTCTTACCACTTCGAATGGCAGACAACTGTCAAGCTCATGAATCATATCAAGAACAAGACTCTCGAACTTATATCCGTTAGGCTTTTCAGGCTTAACCAGATTACCATTCTCGTCAATATATGGAATCTTCTTCTCAACAATATGTAATGGAAGATTCTTTCCAACAATTCTTTCAAGGTCAGAAACCCCGAACAGATAATTAAGAATAACTCCGAAATTATATGCCGGATCGCCCTTTGCATTCTTAGCATCCATCATCTCTTTAGTAAGTTCATAATACTCAACAATAGAAGGCTTGCCATCTTCAAGACACATAACACCAACCTTCTCATCAGGAGCTGCCTTTCTTACAACCTTAGAACCAACTGCACAGTGCTTTTCAATTGTAGCGCCGATAAATACAGGGTCTGCAATTCTCTGAAGAACATTATCAACAGCGAATACATTAAGCCACTCAATTCCGTTATTCTCAAGAACCTCTGTTAATCCAGCCTTCTTTAAAGAGATATACCAGCCACCATTGCCATTAGGTGATGTAGCCATTCTTCCCTTCTCTTCAAGATATATCTTGCCATCATAATCAGTGGCTGCTGCCATCTCCTGCTTGAAGAAATGTACATATTCACTCTTATATCCGAAGAAGTCCTTCTCTTCAAAGAAAGAAACTGTAGCATCATTATTCTTCTCACTAGTCATAACGAATAAATGTATATATGTACCTGTTTCCTTAACAACATCCATAAGATTATTAATAAGGCACTCGAATATATAAAGTTCCCTGTTAACTCCCACGTTATACATTCCTTTAGGATTATCAGAACCAAGTCTTGTTCCCATTCCGCCTGCAAGAAGAATTGCGCCAACCTTTCCAGCTTTAATTGCCTCTACACCTGTATTCTTAAATGTATCATAATCAGCTTTTATCTCATCCAGTTCCATTGCATCAAGAGGTGTAATCTCACCTTTCTTAACAAGCTCAGACTTATGTTCAATTGCAGATAAAACTTCCATATCAGTCTTATCAATCTGCTCAAGAAGTGCTGCCTTCTCATCATCTGATAATTCATCAAAATATCTCAATATCTGTTCCTGACCGTACTTTGAAAGCTTAAGCTTTGCCTCTTCTAAATTCACTTTAATTCCCTCACTTATCTAATAGCTTATTGTCTGACGACATATTTATAATTCTAACACATTAATAATTTCCTAGCAACTTAATAGATTCAGCTTCTTCTTCAATGCCTCTTAATGCATTCATAACTCTTGGATCATCAATATTACCCGCAAAATCAACAAAGAAACGGAAATTCCAACTCTTTCCTTCAACATTCCCCTCAATAGGTCTTGATTCAATCTTATTCATATTAAGCCCATTATATATAATATGGCTTAAAAGATTATATAAAGTGCCTGCTTCATTGGCTGTTTCAAACACAATACTCATCTTCTGTGCATTCTTAACGAACTTTCTTGTATTAGTAACAATAACAAATCTTGTTGTATTGCCTTCCTGGTCTGTAATTCCAGACTTTAAGATATCAAGACCATAAAGCTCTGCTGCTTCCTTACTCGCAATGGCAACATGAGTCTTATTATGCTCCTGAAAAATCATCTTTGCTGCAAGTGCTGTATTAGCCTGACTGATTCTCTGCCAGCTCTTGTGAGTATCTAAGAATCTGTCACACTGCATAAGTCCCTGTGGATGTGAATATACAGCAGTTACATTTTCAAGGTCAGTTCCCGGAAGTCCTAGCAACAAATGTTCAATCTTAACATAAGTTTCTGCTATTATGTAATTATTATATTCCTGTAACAGATCATACACATCAGCAACAATTCCGGCATTGGAATTTTCTATAGGAAGTACCGCATAATCTGCCTTTCCAAGCTTAACTGCCTCCATGCACTCTCTCCATGTAGGAACATTGAAATTATCAACATCCTTACCAAAGAAATTAATCATGGCAGCGTATGAATATGCGCCCGGCACCCCCTGATATACAACCTTACAGTTCTTTTTATTAATCTCATCAATTGCCTCATATGGTTCTCTTAAAGTCTGCCCCATCTTTTCAAGAAGCATATATTGATTCTTTCTCGAGTTAGCCATAATCTGTGCAAATAGGTCATCAATAGCATGAACATTATCGGGATTCCTGACAAGCTTCTTAACTGATTCCAACTTAGCTTTCTCGCGTGCCGGATCAAGAACCTTCTTTCCTGTCTCAATCTTATATTCTGCAACCTCAGTTGTCAGTTTCATTCTCTCTTCAAACAGTTCAACAAGCTGACTGTCGATTTTATCAATATTATTTCGTATTTCATTAAGATCTAACATATACTTCTCCTCTTTAAAGCGATGTATTGTTCTTATTGTATCACATTTTTAATGATATGCAATAAATGTACTTTATGTTATACTTAAGAAAATGTTCTTAAATAATGTTCATAAGGGAGTAGTGATAACATATGAAAAAAGCCATCACAATAAGTGTAATAACCATAATAGGATTATTACTCGCAGTATCAATATTTTTATCTATCCGAAGCAGCCGCATCATATACAACAGCGATAATGCTATCGGCAATTCAGCAGGTAACCTCAATAACGGAGGCTTGTTCTGCGAATACAATGACAAAATATATTTTGCCAATCCATACGATTACAACAAATTATATGTAATGAATTCAGACTGCACTAATGCCATGAAATTAAATGATGACAGTGTCGCATCCATCAATGTCTGTGGCAGTTACATATATTATGTCAAGAATAATTTCAAGCAGGAAACAATTGGAACAATATTCAGGGGACAGCTATTCGGTGTTTACCGCTGTGACTTAAACGGTGAGTCACTGAAAGCATTATACGACAGTCTTTCCGGAACAATAGCCTTATCCGGTAACTCGTTATACTACCAGCATTATAGTGACACAACACCTCTGGCTTTTCATAAAGTAGACATTGCAGGAAAGAAAGATACCAAAATTTCTGACACACCTTACTCACCTGCGTGCGTCCATAACGGAACAATATATTTTTCTGATCCTGCCGGAAAACATAACATATTAAGTTACGATACCAAAACTGATAAGACCTCTGTATTATATGATTGCAATTCATATCTTGCAGATGTTGAGAACGGCTATGCATATTATATTGACTTAAGCAAGAACTATTCACTTGTACGACTTAATACATCTAACAAAACTCTTGAATTATTATATGGAGAAAAAGGAAACAAAGTCGTTAATTATAATGTTTATGGCAACAAAATATTTTTTCAGGTGGAAAGCACAGATGGAATGACCGGACTTTACAGGATGAATATTGATGGAACGCAGATTGAAACTATTGCTATAGGCAATATTACCAACATTCACTGCACATCAAAATACACATTTTTCCAGTATTATGAAGATCAGGGGGTCCTTTACAGAGTAAGTACAAGCGGTGCTGATACATCTGTTGAACAGATTACTATTAAATAACATTTTTATAAATATCATAAATAAAAGCCCCACACTTTCAAATGAGTGCAGGGCTTTTATTATATATTACTCTTCAGTTTTCTCTTCTTCAATCTTAATTGAAAGCTCATCAAGCTGCTTAGCGTCTACTACATCAGGTGCATTAGTAAGGAGACAGGATGCATCCTTTACCTTAGGGAAAGCAATAACATCTCTGATTGAATCTCTCTTAGCCATAAGCATTACAAGTCTGTCAAGACCATAAGCAAGTCCTGCATGTGGAGGAACACCATACTTGAATGCATCAAGCAGGAATCCGAACTTTTCATTAGCAACTTCATCTGTAAGTCCAAGTGCCTTGAACATTCTGCTCTGGACATCAGCCTGATGGATTCTTACTGAACCACCACCGATTTCTGTTCCGTTAAGAACAATATCATAAGCCTTTGCACGAACTGCACCAGGATTAGTTTCAAGCATATCAAGATCTTCATCCATAGGCATTGTGAATGGATGATGCATTGCAACAAATCTTTCTTCTTCATCTGACCATTCAAACTGTGGAAACTCTGTTACCCATAAGAACTTATAATCAGACTTATCAAGAAGTCCCATCTGATCAGCAAGTTCTACTCTTAAAGCACCTAGTACATTCCATACAATCTTATTTCTATCAGCAGCAAATAAAAGAAGGTCCCCAGCTTCACCATCCATAGCCTTAACAAGGGCATTCATCTGATCCTCTGTCATAAACTTTGCAAATGATGACTTATATGAACCATCTTCGTGAATTGCAATATAAGCAAGACCTTTTGCACCATATCCCTTAGCAAAATCAACAAGTGCGTCAATCTTCTTACGAGGCATGCTTCCCTGTCCCTTTGCATTGATTCCTCTTACAGAACCGCCATTCTCAAGTGCTCCTGTAAATACTCCGAATCCGCAGTCCTTAACGATATCTGATACATTCTGTAATTCCATACCGAATCTTAAATCCGGCTTATCAGAACCAAATCTGTCCATAGCTTCCTGCCATGTCATTCTCTGGATTGGAAGCTTTACATCAACATCAAGAACTTCTTTAAAAAGATATGCAAGAAGTCTTTCATTAACATCAATTACATCATCAACATCTACGAATGATAATTCCATATCAATCTGTGTGAATTCAGGCTGTCTGTCTGCTCTTAAATCCTCATCTCTGAAACATCTTGCAATCTGCATATATCTGTCATATCCAGAACACATAAGCATCTGTTTAAAGAGCTGTGGTGACTGTGGAAGTGCATAGAACTTACCCGGATGAATACGGCTTGGTACAAGGTAATCTCTTGCTCCCTCTGGTGTAGACTTAGTAAGCATAGGTGTTTCAATCTCTAAGAAACCTTCCTTTGCAAGAAATGCTCTTGTAAGAGTTGCAACCTTGCTTCTCATAATAATATTAGACTGGATATCCGGTCTTCTAAGATCAAGACATCTGTATTTAAGTCTGATATCTTCCTTAGTCTGGATATTTTCTTCTATTGGGAATGGAGGTGTCTCTGACTCTGAAAGAATTCTTAAAGTCTTTGCAGCAATCTCAATGTCACCTGTCTTTAAATTCTCATTAACGGCACCGCTTCTCTTAATAACTTCACCCTCAACAGCGATTACGAATTCATTACGAAGTGTATATGCCTTGTCGAAGCCTTCCTTACCAATTATATTTTCATCAAAAAGAATCTGGAGAATTCCACTTCTGTCTCTTAAATCAACAAAAATAAGTGAACCAAGATTTCTTCTCTTGGCAACCCAACCCATTACAGTAACCTTCTTACCAATATCAGCTGATGAAACCTCCGTACATCTGTGCGATCTCTTTAAGCCAACCATTGACTCTGCCATCTTACTTTACCTCTTTCCTGTAATTAAATACTAATCTGCGAAGGATAGAATATCTTTAAGACTAAGATTTTCTAAGTCTACCTTACTATTTCTTATTATCTCAAATGTTTCTTCCTCGTGAATCATTCGCTGAAACTCAATAAATACTCTCATATCAAGATTCTTAATCTCTTCAATAAGAATATTCACAGCCGTATCAATGTCAAATGCTTTCCTATACGGCCGTTCAGATATCAGCGCAGCAAATTCATCTGTCACCTTAAGAATTCTTGCACCCAATGGAATATCTGTCCCCTTAAGATTATCAGGATAACCACTTCCATCGTAGCACTCATGGTGATAGAGAACAACTTTCATTATATTATCTGAATAATCATAATTTTTCAATACATCAAAGCTGATTTTAGAGTGCATTCTCATATATTTCATCTCTTCGACTGATAATTCGCCCGAATTTCTGCCATATAAGTATTCTGATAATTTAAGTTTTCCAATATCATGCATCATTCCGGCAATCTTGAGTTCATAACATTCCCGTTCATCAAGCTTAAGTCTCTTAGCAAGCTCATATGTAAGGTTAGCAACAAGAATCCCATGTTCTATACCACTCTTATAGTCATTAAAAATATATTGCAAATGTTCATTCTCATTAATGTCCGTACTATGTCCCATTAGTAATCTCCCTGCTGCCAGTATAATATTTATTAACAAATTCATTAGCAGGAAGTGGTCTGTCAAAATAAAATCCCTGTATAACATCACAACCATAAGAAACAACTGTATCGAGTTCCTCTTTAGTCTCAACGCCCTCAAATACAAGTTCATATTCTACCATCTTAAGCATCTCAATCAGTGACTTTATAACCTGTCTTCCTTTATCACTCTTTAATGACCTGCTCGCAAATACTCTGTCAAACTTAATAATATCAGCAGGAATATTGGCAATCTGGTTAAGTGATGAATATCCCGAGCCAAAATCATCAACATTAATCTTAAATCCCTTTGCCCTTAATGCATTAATAACATCAATCATAGCATCCAGTGCATCAATAAATATTGTTTCAAGTATCTCAAGTTCAATAAGTGATGAATCAATCTGATACTTATCCTGCAGCCGAAGCATATATTTTAACAAATCTTCACTTGTAAATCTCTGCCTTGATATATTAACCGAGACAGGAACAGGCTTAATTCCCTTATCAATGCATTGTCTCTGGAAAGCAAAGGTTTTATCAAGCATAATGTCATCAAGCTTTCCTATCATCCCTGTATGTTCAAGCACTGGAACAAATCTGGCTGGTGAAATAAACTCGCCTGCTCTTGTCTTCATTCTTACAAGTGCCTCTGCACCTGCAACACAATTATGCGATACGGATATCTTAGGCTGAAGGAAAATTTCTATTCTTTCTTCCTCGCACGCTCTCACAAATTCATTAGACATATCCATATGTTCAAGATATTCATTGCAATTATCCGCTGAATATACACAACATGGAATGTCAAATCTTCCTTTTGTTGACTTCTTTGCAAGATTAGCACGGTCAACCGCCATACGTACATCAAGTGATGGATCATCATAAAAATATAATCCAACATAAACATGCTGATACACCAGAGGATATCTTTCTGACAATTCTTTCTCGAAAATGCGATTCTTTCTTGCAATATATTCTACTACATCTTCATCCGTCATATTATCAACTTTATAGGCACCCCTGAACTGGTCAAACCCGATTCCGTGTGAAGCAAGGCACAATGGTTCATTAATAAAATAAAAGTCTGCTATATCCTGCATAACCTTGTCGCCTTCATCCATGCCATAAAAATCATTAATATACTTAAAATTACTTATATCCAGAGCTAATAGAACAACCCTGTGTTCATTAGTGTTCACAATCTCCCGCACTTTATTGTTAAACACATCATGCCCTGCCATTCCAAGATAACAGCCTCCCATAACGATTCCACTCCTCATATACATCCGTACTTCCAATATAATAAAATTATATCACAATACCAATAGCAAATCCACCAGTTATTAATATATATAGTTCAAGTTACTTTAAAATCAATTGTTAACGCCATGATGTGACATTGGTGTGGTTGATATTATAGGTAAAAATGTGTATCCTTCCGATAACCCCCACTGTATTATCTGCTCAACCGCATCAACACTGAAATTCTTTATATCATGCTGCAAAACTACTGATACATTATTACCTTTAATTCCCGCTATAACATTAGCCACAACCTGTGATGTGCTTGTTGTTCCACCTGCATCTCCACTAGAAACATTCCAGTCACAATATCTGAATCCACGTTCCTCAACAGCACATACAAGCTGGCTCATTATGCCATAGCAGTATTTCTTACTTATTGTGTTACTAGAACCACCTGGAAATCTTACAAGATCTGCTGCTTTTCCAGTCTGTGCAGTTATAATACTATTCATCTCGTCAAAATCTGCAAAATATGCATCTACACTCTGATATATCTTTGCATAATCATGTGATGCTGAATGTATTGCAACAGTATGTCCCCGCTGTGCTTCTTGTGCAATAAGATTCTGATAATCCGGTTTTCCATTAGTAACAAAAAATGTTGCCTTAACATTATATCTGTCAAGAATATCAAGCAGCTTTTCTGTATATGGTCCGGGACCATCATCAAAAGTCAGATAAACAACCTTATCACCCGGATTAACTGCATCATCTGACATTGGTGCAACTACCTTCACAGTTCTTTGCACTTCAGATTCATTACCACAATTATCAGATACATTGTATGTTACTGTATATTTTCCTGCATTAGCTGTATCAACATTCCCAGATACTGATACCTTATCAGTTACATCTCCATCACATATATCCACAGCTGTATACCCCGGTTCATTATATGTATCTCCCATCCTGATATAATACACCTCACCGCCGGTAAGTGATATCTGTGGAGCTGTAGTATCTTCTACATGTATAACACGTTCTGTAAATGCTTCATTACCAGAAGAATCTTTAACTGAATATACAATTGTAGTATCACCTTTTGTATATGTATCAACCTCCGCAGAAGTCTCCACTTTATCTGTAATATCACCATCATAATTATCAACTGCAGAAAATCCTGCTTCTTCATAATTACTTCCGACTTCTATGGTAATCTCTGTATCTCCTGAAAGACTAATAACAGGTGCCTGAGTATCCACAACTTTTACTGCTACTTTTCTAGAAATATGTTTCTTCTTTCTTGACGCAACAATCTTAATGTCATACTTTCCAAGCTTTGTGACATCAACATTTCCCTCAATCTCTATATCTGTCTTATTATCTTTCTTTCCAAGCACATTCTTCTTAATAGTTTCATTAATATCCGCTTCATCATTAGTACTTCCATACTCAACAACTAAAGTATCAGGGCATGACACCACAAGACTGTTCTCCTTAACAGACCTGATGATAAATATTATCACCAGCACCATAAGAACTGTAACAGAACCTGCCATTAAATATTTAACCCATCTATTATTCATAAAACATACCTGCTTTCTCATTTGAACATAATATTGTATGGGTATTATACTTCTTTAATGCATAATAAGCCAGTAGAAACATAAGGAAAATTAAGCTATTTCTATAATTCTTCCCATTTGTGCATTAGCTCTGTGAGATATTGATATAACAGTCCTGTTCCTGCTTACCCTGTTTAATGCATCAAGCACATTTTTCTCAGTATCAGCATCAAGATTAGCTGTTATCTCATCCAGCATAAGCAGTTCAGGCTTTGCTGCTGCAGCCCTTGCAATTGATAATAACTGCCACTGTCCCTGTGAGAAATCTTCCGGCTTGCATATAGTATCATATCCATTTTCAAGTTCCATAATTGCATCATGAATACCTGCTGCCTTAGCTGCTTCAATTACATCTTCATCAGTAATTGATACATCATTCAGTGTTATCTGGTCTTTGACAGTTCCTGGAACCATATGAAAAGTCTGCTCAACATATCCATATATTCTCCTCTTTTCACTATCCGGAATAGCCGTAGCCTTCTGACCTGCAATTGATACGCTTCCTTTATCCGGCTCGTAAAGCCCAAGAAGGAGCTTGAATATTGTACTCTTTCCTGTACCTGTTCTTCCCGACAGAGTAACCTGCTCGCCCTCCTTAACAGAAAAACTTAAGTTCTCCACAACATTTTTATCATCATATGCAAATGTTACATTATTGAAATCGACAATCACATCACTGTCAGCTTCCATGGCTGTATTGTCTGCAATGTATGAATCCTTCTTAACTGATAATTCATCCATCTCGAAAAATTCATTAATTCTGTGTACTCCGGCTATTGCTGACTGTATAGTCTGAATCTCCATACCAAGGCTCTCAACAGGAGCAAATATCTGTGAAATATAATTAATTACCGCAACTGCTGTACCTGCTGACATGCCAAAAAATGCAAGCACTGTCTGGTTACCTGATGCTGAAAAAAGCATTACCACAGCAACAACAATTGCATTGAGAGTAAGAATTACAGGTGAATATACTGCATCATAGAAATTAGTTTTCTCAACTGCTGCGTAACTTTCACATATATATTCATCGTATCTTTCTGCCATATAATTTTCCTTGCCAAGTGTATGTATTGTTCTTATGTTGTGAAGAGTTTCCGGCACATGTCCTGATGCTCTTCCTACAGCTCTTCTGTTCTCAATCTGTGCTGCCAGCATATTTTTCTGAATAATTCTTGTGAATACGAACAGGAATGGAAGAATAACAAGAAGCACAATGGCAAGTCCCTTATTCTTAAACCATATAACAGCAACTATACTTATTATCTTACAGGCATCAGCAAACATACTGATAATTCCTGATGTAAACAAATTCTCAACTGTATCAGCATCACCAACGAATCTTGAAACAACAGTTCCCGGCTCCTGACTTGTAAGACCGCTTGTTGTAAGACAGCTGTACTTATACATCAACGCACTCCTTAATGAATGTGTAATCTTCTGTCCGAATACTGTAAGAAAAGTTTCTCTTGCACTCTCCATAAAACCGGTTACAAGAAGAAATCCGAAATACATAAGAACCATATAAAATGTGGGCATTGTACCTGATGCAACTGTATCAATAATCTTTGCAAGAATAAGTGGTGGAAACAGTGCCATTACAATTGCACCAACAACAGTAATTGCAATTCCTGCTGTAAGCATCCACTTTTCTTTTATTGTGTTCAATATAACTCTGCCAACACTTTTATTCTTCATCAGATGCGTCTCCCTTCTGTTCATTATAAAGAACCGCATACTGTGGGCATTTATTCATAATCTCATCATGTGTACCGGCTATGGTTTTTCCGTTCTCCATCCATATAACCTTATCCATCTGTGGGAACAGATATAATCTGTGTGAAATAAGAATCACAATACAATCCTTGGTGTATTCTTTAATATTAGCAAATACCTCTCTTTCAGTGTCCTTATCAAGTGCTGAAAATGGATCATCTAATATAATTAACGGCTTCTTATGGCAGAGTGTTCTGGCAAGTGCAAGTCTCTGTGCCTGTCCTCCTGACAGTCTCACACCTGTATTCCCAACATAAGTGTCCTGTCCGTTTTCCATATCATTTACTTCTTTGTCAAAGCACACTGCCTTAAGAAGCTTAGCCACATCCTCATCATCACCCATAAGAATATTGTTTCTAATTGTATCATTAAACAATTCCGGATCATGTCCCAGATATGCTGCAAGTCCTGCCTTTTTCGCATCATCAAGTTCTGAAAGTTCATTGCCTGCAATCTTAATGCTCCCCTTATATGGATATTCACATAAAAACACCTTTCCAAGAGTTGACTTGCCACATGCAACAGAACCCGTTACTCCGATTATGTCACCTTTTTCTGCTTCAAATGTTACATTTTCGAATATATCATGGCCTCCAGGATAAGCAAATGTAAGTCCTTTTACTTCAAGTGAGTCACACTTTACACTGTTATCCGCATCTTCATAATTTTCATGCTTCATAAGCGGTTTAATTCTCTTCCATGACACCTGTGCCTTATGTACTGCATTAAACAGCTTTGCTGCATGTGAGGACTTCTTAGAAAGCTTTGCAAAGCATGATACATATGTAGCTAAAATAGCAATATCCCATTCTTTCCAGCCTGTTCCCAGAACATTTCTGCTTCCAAAATATAATATAAATATAACTCCGGCAAGTGCTATAACCTTGTATATCGGAGGAAATGCTGTTCCCCATATATTAGCCCTTACTGCCGACTTTTCATAGGCTGTAAGATTATCTTCATACGCCTGTTTTCTTTCCTGCTCACAGCCATATACACGATATGTAACCGCATTTTCTGCTCTTTCAAGCGTTGCCGCACTAAGTCTTCCTGACTGTACCTTATATTCTGCACCTGTCTTTTGTACAACAGCCTTCATCTTCTCTGCAATGATATAAGATATTGGCGGGAATATCATACATATAAGCCCAAGTCTCCAGTCATAGAAAAGAAGCATTCCTGCATATGCTGCAAGTGCAACACCCGTATCAAATATCTCAGTCGTGAACTTTCTCATCCCTTCAGCACAATCATCAACATCCAGGATAGCCTTGGTAAGAATATCTCCCGCTCCTTCTTCCTGTGACTGTGGTCTGCTCTTATGTACAAGGCTGTTATACAAAACCTCTTTCATGTTCTTATTAACATTATTAGCGAATCTTCTTACATAGAATCTTTTTATATACCTTGATATCTGCACTACTGCAATTGCAATCACATAACATATTACAAGAATAAGCATATCTGTAAATGTTGATTTTCCACCAAGTATATTAACAAGACAGCCTGTCATTCTTCCTTCAAACCACGGACCTGCAAGAAGTCCGAGATTGTATATAAGGCCAGATATCGTTATTATCAGAAGTATATTCCACTGGGATTTAAAATAATATGACACCCTGTCGGTCATAATATTATTCCTTCCTGTGTTACTCATCTTCATCATCCTCTGTTTATCTTCGTTATCTTTCTTTTAAAGTCAATTACATTAACACATTATTGTGACAGTCCGTTACTAATATATATTTTTTTTACATTTTCAAGTGCTTCCTTAAACAGCACATTATTAAACTGTGCATTATCTATATCTTTAACCACCTGTTCTGCTTTCTCATTTTCTCCATTATTCACATACACCCTGTAATCAACAGCTTTTTTATATGCAATGGCAAATGTATAGTAGTCCTGCGTATCTTTATCAATATCTTTGCCTATGCCTGTGTTATATTCTGTCTTTTCAAGAAGTCCTTCATAATTATTTTCTATAAAATCATTATAAAGACTGTCTTCTTCATAGCCCGACATTCTTCCTTTACTCCTGAATACATCACCTGATATATCTGAAACACATGGGATTATAATAATAATCATAATTGCACACAGTACATAAGCCAGAAGTGATATATTAAATTTCTTCTTTTTTCTCATTCAAAGCTCCTCCTTGTAATGAGTGTAAGTATATCTGCCTGTGACATATCAGGAAGTCCAGCTATGTCCTCATCTGTCAGATTGCAGTATGCCTTTAACAGTTCATGTGATTTTTCATATATATCATTTATATACTTAATACTTTCTTTCGATACACTATGATACGATAAATTTAAACGTCTGCTGACAATATCTTCCATATCGGCAACAGCCCTTGAAATCGTATTCATATATTCGTCGCCATAATATGATGAATTATTCCTTTCCATCATACTTATTATACCTTTTCTTATATACACATAATCACCTGCGACATTGTAAAAATCATTCCATGCATATTTATCATCATTATCCTTTATTGAACAATCTCCCACATAATCCATACTGTACAGAGTTGCATAGTCTCCTGCTTCTAACAGAAGCTTTAGTTTTGTCTGGATTTCATCACTATGGGATGAATAATATTTCTGCTGATTTTTTTTTGCAATATCATATCCAATCATTGAATTTTTACCAATAATAGCCAGTGTAAGTGCAGTCATTGTTATAACAAGAGCTGTTATTGGTGCAATATAATTCACAAACCATTTGCTGTTACCAATTACTTTGGAACGCGTGCTGTTAAACTTTTTATTATATTGTTCCATATCATCAATATGCTTCTTAAATTCCACATTTGGTGAGCCGCAATTAGGACAGAACTTCTGATTCATCTGTATAGGTGCGCCGCAATTATTACATTTCATCAGTTGTTCCCTCCCTCATTATATTTTTTATAAAATGACTCTTCGTAGCTCTTTCCAAGCTTGTAATCATAATAGCCATTCTGATACAATTTATTAAGCATATCATTAATTTCTTTGTCCGTCGCCTTTGCAACATTCTTAAGATAATTCTGTGCTTCTGCAACCCAGCCGTCCACAGTTTCTTTTTCTTCTGCCGTACAGCCCTCATACCTACGGTAATTATATCCGTTTTTATTATTAATGAAATATATCATGTCAAGTGACTCTTCAAAGCCTGTTCCAAACTGATAATCACTCAGTTTTTCGCCTTTATGAACCATAATGTAGATGTCTGCCACCCTTTTATAATAATAATCATAAATATTAATAAAATTGTAATGACTCCACTTTTCCAAAACACTTGAACTGCCCTTATAACTATCTGTCAGTTCTGAAATGCCTGCATAGTCCCGCTTTTCATATAATGAATTAAGTTCACCTATATTATTATTGTACCAATCTAATGACTTGTGTATCTCTTTCCTGTTATGTGAAGAATTATACATACTCTTATATGAACCATATCCAAACATACTTCCGGCAAGAACTGCTGCCGCTATTGCCGCACATACTATACCTGCACTTTTCATTGTACTTTTTATGATGTATTTTCTGGTATTCTTATCCAGCTTCTCCATTCCTTCATTCAGATTGTACAGGTCTTTCATGTACTTCTGTTCAGAATTCTCATACTGCATAGCACCACAATATGGGCATGCAGTCTCGTTATCTCCTATATCTGCTCCACAATTACTACATATCATAGCTATCCCCTTTTATCAGTTATTGTATTATGCAGAGACTCCTTTATCCTGCATAATCATCTTTTATAATACTGTGCAATTGTATCAACTACAACATCCATCTGTAAAGGTTTTGACAGATGAGCATTCATTCCGGCTTCAACACATTTTCTGGCATCCTCCTCAAATGCATTGGCTGTCATTGCAATTATCGGAATCTCCACAGCATCAGGTCTTTCCATATCTCTTATAGCTTTTGTTGCGGCAATTCCGTCAAGCTTTGGCATCATAATATCCATAAGAATCACATCATATGTATGTGGTGCACACCTTGTAAATTCCCTGACAGCCTGCTCACCATCACTGACAACAGTAACATTAGCGCCTTCATCCACCAGAAGAGTCTGTGCAATCTCAGCATTAAGTTCATTATCCTCTGCTAGCAGAATCTTAATTCCCGAAATATCATTACTGCTCTTTTGCTTATCATCCGTTATTTCTTCAACTTTGCTTGCAATCTCGAAAGGAATTCTGATTACAAATGTTGAGCCTTCCCCTTCCTTGCTTGTGACACTAATTGTTCCATTCATTTTGTCAACCAGACTCTTAACAATAGCCATCCCAAGTCCTGTTCCCTGATAAACACTTCTGGCATCAGTCTTTTCCTGTACAAATGGTTCAAATATATGTTCAAGAAATTCTTCACTCATGCCAATTCCCGTATCAGTAACAGTCCATTCATATGTAACAATTCCATCCTGTGTTCCAATACATTTAAAATATGTTGAAACCATTCCTCCTGCTTTATTATATTTGATGCAGTTAGCGTATATATTTAGAAATAACTGGCGTAAATGCAGAGGACTTCCGTATACATATGGATACATAACTTTTCCTGCAACCTTGTCATACTTAAGATTGACACCTGAATCTGAGGCACGCTGTTCAACTATAGTAATAATATCCTTTGCAAGCTTGTTAAGATCCACAATTTCTCTTGAAAGCTCAATCTGGCCATCCTCTAACTTACTCATCTGGAGAATGTCATTAATAAGTGATAAAAGATGATTAGCAGCTATTGACATTTTCTTTCTGTTAGTATTAATCATATCTGTATCTTCTTTATGGCTCTCATCAATTCTTAACAATCCGATTATACCATTAAGCGGCGTCCTTATATCATGTGTCATTCTTGATAAGAAATCAGTCTTGGCAGCATTAGCCTTTTCCTCTCGGCGTACTGCCTCCTGTAGCTGTTCATTTTTTTCCTGCAGTGTCTTTGCATACTGCTGCTGCATTTCATACTGTTCACGCTCATATCCCTGAACCGTTTTCCAGCGCATCATATTAAGTACCAGTACAGCAAACATATAGGCAACAAATGTATACTGCATATTTCTTGGTGTTGTCTTAAAAACATTTCTTTCCGGCATATAAACATATACATAATAATCTCTGCCACGTTCCATAAGACCATAATTATGCGAGCCCCACCTTCTGTTACTATCAGCATGTACTATTTTTCCACTTGCACCGGTCTCCTTTATCTTCTTAATTACATTATATTTGTCAACATCTTCACCAACCATACTGTCATCATTAGACGCTATTATCTGATTTCCCTTTGTAACAACAATCTTTCCATCTTCCCTGTCATCATAACCTGATAATATATGTGTAAATGAAAGATTGTAATTATTAACATACTCTGACGGTGTGTGGTAATAAACAACAACTATCCCACTTGAATCCGCCATACCACATGCTGCAAGGTCAACATATGAACCATCTTCACAGTCAATTCTTATTGCGTATGTTTTTTCAGTATTATCAACAACATCAATAAGTGAAGTACTGTCAAGATATTCGTTAAGCTCATCTGCACCATATTCATCTGTATATTCCTGTGCTATAAGATTACCTTTTGAATCCATGATTATAACTGCCGTCAGATAACATTCCTGCATATTCTTTTTGATAAATTCTTCTGTAAATATATCTTTATCTGAAAGGCTGCGTTCATATGTGATATTATGTTTTATCTGCTGCGCACTTTCAATTACCCTGAGCAGGCTCTTGGTTTCTGACGCAAGATTATGTCTTGTAAAGCTGTTGCACTGTTCATTGATATAATGCGCAGTATCCGAAAGTGTTTCCTGTGTAGTTTTTATATCAACATTTACAGCAATAAAAAACACAATCATCATTATAAACAGACCTGCTATAATCTCAATCGGCCATATTCTTTTTCTTTTCTTTCTGGTAATGGTATTATTTCCCATAACTGTCCACCTCCAGATATTTATCAGCATCAGAAATATATCTGCTGATTATCTTCTTCTCTGTACCATCATTCCTCATCTGGTTAAGAATTTCTGTAAGCTGCTTCTCTATCCCACGGTCATCATTTTTGTCAAATGCTACTCCCAGTCCTACTGTCTCTAATGGTTCGTCAAGAATCCTGAACTTAATATTATAATCTTCCATGTACTGGCATATTGCAGTTTCATGAGCTGCCAGAGCATCTGCATAGCCTTTGCTTAAAAAAGGATATATAAGTTCTCTTTTCTGCAAAGCTATTAATGACCTTATAGCCGGGATACGCTCATCAGTCTTGCTAAGAAATATCTTCTCAGGTCTTGTTGTAGTCTGTACTGCAATCGTCTTTCCTTCCAAATCCTCAAGAGAATATATATCACTTTCCATATTCACAGCAACAACCTGACGGCTGATCATATAAGGTCCTGCCCATCTGTATTCATTCTCCCTGCCATCCATGCTAAAGCTTCCCCATGCACAATCAATTGTTCTGTCAGCAAGAAGATTCTTCTTATCCTCCCAGTCAATATATATGAATCTGGCCTTATAGCCCATTCTTTTAAATGCTTCCGTAGCAAGCTCAACATCAATTCCGGTAGCATTGCCATCTGTATCGACATAATTATATGGCGGATAGTTGTCACTTCCTATGACTATTTCCGGCAATCCAGCCTCATTATTGTGGCTGTCTGACCTTTCTTTTCTTTCACACCCATATAAAAAAGCTGTATATATGCTTAGCAGACATATTATAATCAAAAAACTTTTAATCCTACGCACTTACTTTCCCTCTCCTACATATTTTTAAAATATGTTCTATTATAATACAAAAAGCTGCTGATTACTAATCAGACTGACAGTTTTCGTACGACATAATTCGACAATTTTTTTATAATCAGTTTTCATCTGACCATATTCCTGATCTATTCTGACCTTATACTGGCATGCGACATTTTTATTAAATTGGATATTCCTTCATGACCAGTTGTGCAATATTATATGTGAAAATCAATTCATAAAATTCATTTTCAAGGAGGTCAGTTATGACAACAAATTCACAATATGAATTAAACAAAGGTCTTGCACAGATGTTAAAGGGCGGCGTAATCATGGATGTTACTACTCCCGAGCAGGCTAAGATTGCAGAGGCCGCTGGCGCGTGTGCTGTTATGGCACTTGAGAGAATCCCTGCTGATATCAGGGCTGCCGGTGGCGTTTCGCGTATGAGCGACCCTAAGATGATAAAAGGTATTCAGGATGCTGTAAGTATTCCTGTTATGGCAAAATGCCGTATCGGTCATTTTGTTGAAGCACAGATTCTACAGGCAGTTGAGATCGACTATATTGATGAATCCGAAGTATTATCTCCTGCTGATGATATATATCATATTGATAAAACCCAGTTCAAAGTACCTTTCGTATGTGGTGCAAGAGATTTAGGAGAAGCATTAAGAAGAATCAATGAGGGTGCTTCCATGATAAGAACAAAGGGCGAACCTGGTACCGGGGATGTTGTTCAGGCTGTACGCCACATGAGAAAGATGAATTCTGAAATCAGAAAGATAACATCTATGCGAAATGATGAGCTTTTCGAGGAAGCAAAACAGTTACAGGTTCCATATAACCTGGTTCTCTATGTACATGATAATGGAAAGCTTCCTGTAGTAAACTTTGCTGCCGGCGGTGTTGCTACTCCTGCAGATGCTGCACTTATGATGCAGTTAGGTGCTGAAGGTGTATTTGTAGGTTCCGGTATATTCAAGTCTGGAAATCCTGCAAAAAGAGCTTCTGCTATCGTTCAGGCTGTAACTAATTACACAGATGCTGCACTTATTGCTAAATTATCAGAAGATTTGGGCGAAGCCATGGTTGGTATTAATCCTGGTGAAATCCAGATAATCATGGAAGAAAGAGGCAGATAATATGAAAATAGGCGTACTTGCTGTACAGGGAGCATTCATTGAACATGAACATATCATTGAAAAAATCGGACATGAAATAGTTGAAATACGTCAAAAAAAAGACCTTGAAGGTATTGATGGAATTATCCTTCCGGGCGGTGAAAGCACTGTTCAGGGACAGCTTCTAAGAAAGCTGGATATGCTTGATACAATTAAGTCTGCAATAGCAGATGGCCTTCCAACACTTGCAACCTGTGCTGGTCTGATTCTTTTAGCCGGACACATTGACAATGACAACAGTATACATATTGGAACTCTGCCTGTCACTGTAAAAAGAAATGCATATGGAAGACAGTTAGGAAGCTTTGTAAGAACTGCTGCTATGAAGGGATTTGATGAATTTCCAATGACATTTATCCGTGCACCATACATTTCATCAGTTAAGGATAATGTTGATGTTCTTGCAGCTGTTGATGACAGAATTGTTGCTGTTCAATATAATAACCAGATTGGTCTTGCATTTCACCCTGAACTTTCAGGTGACACAAGAATTCATGAGTATTTTATATCACTCTGTGAAAAATAATCTGAATTATAATATTTAATTGACACATTTACATATATATATTAGTATAATGTTAATAAGAGGGAGTAGTTAGCATCGTATCCGGTGCAATAGTAATCGTCATCACGCTGAACAGCCGGTTATTATTACAATTAACGAGACTTTTATCAATTCATTTTTGATGCGATAAAGGTCTCTTTTTATATTATTCCATTCCTTTATCGCAAGAAAGGAGCTTATTATGGAATATTTGTTACTACTCATCGGTTTCGTGCTATTAATAAAAGGCGCGGATTTCTTCGTGGAGGGAAGTTCTTCCCTTGCCAAAATCCTTAAAGTACCAAGCGTTATCATAGGACTTACCATTGTTGCAATGGGAACCAGTGCCCCTGAGGCATCTGTTAGTATTAACGCTGCCCTCTCTGGCAGTAATGACATTGCAATCAGCAATGTTGTTGGTTCTAACATTTTTAATGGTCTTGTCGTTGTAGGTATCTGTGCATTTATCGCAGGATTTTCTACTAACCGTGACATTCTCAAGCGTGATATGCCTGTTAATATCATAATAACTGCTATTCTTTGCTTTATGTTTATTGATGGCAGACTTTCAAGAATTGAAGGCATTATTCTCCTTGCCGGAATGGCAGCTTACATCACATGCATGATAATATCAGCACTTAAAAACAGGGAAGAAGCTGAGGATTGTAAAATAATGCCTCTGCCTAAGAGTCTGCTTTATATTGCCGGTGGTCTTATAGCTGTAATATTCGGTGGTAATCTTGTTGTAGATAAAGCCTGCATCATAGCTGCTAACTTTGGCGTAAGCCAGAATTTCATAGGTCTTACAATAGTCGCAATCGGAACCTCCCTGCCCGAGCTTGTAACTTCTATAGTTGCCACAAGGAAAGGGGACAGCGGACTTGCGCTTGGCAATGCAATCGGCTCTAACATATTTAATATATTATTTATCTTAGGAATGTCTGCTGCGATACAGCCTCTTCACGTTCTTTCTGAATCACTTATTGACTGTATCATACTTCTTGCCAGTGGAATTGTATTATTTCTCTTCGCATATACCAAGAAGACAATGAGCAGATGGGAAGGTGCTGCATGTATTCTTATGTATGTGGGATATACGGCATATCTTTTTGTACGTTAAAGGTATTTTAAATTAATTGTGCATAAATAAAACGCACCGTAAGTATATCTCTAACATACTTACGGTGCGTTTGTGTTAAATATTATGTTCATTTCTTCTTTTAACAATCAGCCACACAACCATTAACACAACCCCTGCAGTACTAACTAAAGCCCCCTGCCACAGATACGGATAACTCATTTTAATAACAGTTGTTCCCTTATTCACATACATAAGATTATTCCTATGTGTTATATCCGGTGAAGAGCTGAATATATCGTGATATGCAAGTGTTGTATTAACATTATCATTATTAGATGTAATTGTAATCTCATTGTTTCCGTATTCCACCTTTAACGGAACTATCTTTCTGTCTGGAAGTTCCTCTGATGATATACCACTCATATTACTAAGCAACTGTCCAACAGATACGTCATCAGTCAGACTATAGAAATATGTAAGATTAAGGCCAGTCATTATAATATTGTCGTTCTTCACAGTCCCATAAAAATCGAGATTTAATCCGTTATCATAAAAAGTTCCCCACACAGTATCAAGTCCATCAAGATACACTGTATTCCATGTAGTATGTCCCTGTGGAAACATATCTGGATATATCGTTCCAATTCTTGTATCCATATCCGGATATCCATTGTGAAATGTTATCGAACTGCATGTTACGCCAAGGAAATTCTGACTGTGGGTACGCTTATCCTGTGGTATGCCATCGGCATATATGATCACCTTGACACCTGCTCTGCTTAGGCGTAGTACAAGGTCTTCTGCTGTTTCTTTATCATCATATGTAAAACCATTCAGGAACACCTCTTTATATCCCGCCAGTTCTTCATATGTGTAATCATTAAGATTAGCAGAATCTACTGTTTCAACCGCAGGGAACTGCATTGATATTGCTGCTGCCCCAGAACCTATCGCAACTGCTCTGTAACTGCTGACAACACCCCAGCTGTCAGGTGTTTCAATATGATAAAGAATATAATCACTGTTTTTTTCTATACGTTTATAACCAACTGCATTAGCAGCATTCTCAAGTTCTTGCAAATCCTCATTATACTGTTCAAGCAGAGATAATTTTACAAGCACTGAATCATTTCCAAGTTCAAGGCATCTGTCAAACACATATCTGAATCTTCCATTTGCAAGTGCATTATTAATATTAACAATATTATCTATTGTATCAGCTGCTTCTCTTCCTGCTCCGTATGATGATGACACAGGTTTATTGTAATCAGATACCAGCCACGCACCTGTCGATTCCAAAGTACTTTCATCAAGAACTGCAAGCCTCTGTTTAGTAACATTTTGTGCCTCTGCAATTAGAGTTTCATCCTGTTTTGATGCAAATCTATCCTGTGCAGATGCATAATTATGCGAACCCGTAATAAGACTTACCGATGGAATAACATCTGCTACAAGTAATATACACAATAATATAACCAGCGGTTTCTTCAGTGTATCCCACACAAGAAAGCTCATAAGTATCATACATATCGCGATAGAAATGAATCGTAACATCCACATATACTGGCTTCCTGGCAAATACCTAAGCACAATATACGAAGCATTTGTTGTAAGAATAAGTATTATAAGTCCAGATATAAATCCTGTTCTTGACTTCTTATATCCAAATACAATTCCGAATATTGCTATAAACATTACAGCAAAACCAAAATAAAAGCTTGCATTGTTATCCAATAGTCTCTGTATTGGATTAACAGATTTCCAGATACTCTGAAAAAAACTCACCACATTTTCAGTATTGTATAAAGATGACTTTCCAATCCTGAACACACCAATAAGCCATATACCATATATAACAAACGATAATACCATAGATATTATAACATCGGATAAAACAATTATTCGCTTGTTCTGTATACAGTAAATAATTCCATATATAATCGCAACAGCTACTACCATCACCGCATATCCAGCATGACACATTGCGATTAATAATAAGGATAATGTTATGAGTAAAAGATACCTTGTTTTCCGGCTGTCAAAATACTTATATACTGCATATATGAATACCGGCAGAAATATCATACTCAGACTTCTTGCCAGATTTCCTTCAACAAACAATGCATACAGATTATTAGGCATAAAGAACCAGAGGAGTCCGATAAATGCTCCCAGATATGGTCTGTTAAAACCTCTTCCAATGAATGGCCATACACATGCACCTAAAAAACACACTCCCCCTATATAAAAAAGATATGCACCTAACTGGCTTCCACCCGCAAGATACTGGCAAAATGCCATAACATAAGCAGGCAGTGGTGACCAGTACCTTAAAATCTCCACGCCGTTATACCATGCAGGATCATATAAAGGATACCAGTTGCCCGATTTAATTGCATTATATACATAATCTCCTCTGTACACATGATACATAGTATCCGAACCAGAAGGATATATTCCACTTGTCTTTACAAGCCATATAACAAAACATGCTGTTGCAAAATACACGAATGGCATAAGAAACAGCAGGTAAATTGCATTATTTTTCTTTTTCAACTTCTTCTCCAATCCGTCTTAACAACATCACTGCTTAACAATATCGTCCAGCACTGCGTCCATAACCTCTGATATTATCTTTTCATCAGCTTTCTTATTCAATATTGAATTACGTTCCTGCTCCGCCATATTTACAATATAGCTTCTTGTAGGAGTTTCACTAACCTCAACTCTTGTGAGCATGCCACCTGTCTTATATATAATCTTAAAAAATTCTTCCGCAAAATAATCAGTAACATTCTCAAGTGTCGGCATCATTGCATCAAACGGCTCTGCCTCATTAAGAATCTTATTCTGATACTTTTCAAGGAACTGCGAAATTCCCTGTTCAAATATATTAAATTCAACAAATAAATTCCTTGAAAACTTAATATCCAGTGCAAACTCCCATGTATGTGGGTGAGTTTCACCTTTGACCTCATTAATGATAATATAATGTCTCATATTAAGGTAAAATTTCAGTCTGTATTCCCTGTACATATTAACTGCCATAATTCCGCCTCCCTTATATTACCTGCCCATTCTATCTGATTTCATACTTAACTCTTAACTTATCTGCATCCGCTTTGCTCTTAATAGTAATTGCATACATTATCTTCATTGAATTTTCCATTAAAAGCTGAAGGCTCTGCTTAGAATGCTTTCTGTTCATTCCAATAAATATAAGAACAATATCATTATCTTCATATGTGAATCTTAAAACATTTTTATCAAGAATATAATTAGCTCTTGCTATAAACTTTGTTCGTTCCTTATTATCAACACATGCAATATGCATAAATGTTACAGGATAAATATCTCTTGCCACTAATTTATCAAGAAAAGGCATGATTGCCGTATTATCCCAGACATTATTGCGCGTATCATGCAAATCCTTCTCTAAAAGTTTCTTATTCATCTTAGAAACCATACTGTTAAGTTCTGCAATCGTCTTGTCAGATTCAATAATCGTCTTCTGCATCCGTCTTAGCTTATGTGCAAGCAGCATCGCTGTTATTATAAGCACAAAAAGCAGAATCACCACATAAGTCTCCATCTGGATCTTAATCTGCATATAACTGTTATTATCCATAATTGCACTTCTGCCTGTAAGCAGGCACAACTTATATGACTGGTTCTTATATTCAAATGTAACCCCTGATGCTACATAACTATTTCCATCAATTTCTATGAAATCATGAGTAACTCTGTTATTCTGAAGATTATTAAGAAATTCCGTGGCACTCTCTGACTCATAATATGTAGCTGTGGTAACACCTTTATACCTGTTAGTTTCAAGAACATCTTTTACAAAAAGGATTGACTGATTCTTAGAAAATGTCCAGTATTTATTAGAAGATGAATTCATCGTACCAAGAATATCATTAATAATCTGTTCATCATCACGATTGCTTTTAAGATTAATCTGGTCTAAAACAAGCTGCACATAAGCGTCCTGCTGTGTTGCACACACCTCAAGGACTCCTTCTTCGTACTTATTAATCCTTGTATATGCAAATACTCCGGCAATAACCGAGAAGCATATTACATAAATAGTTGTGATAACAAGCACATTTTTTGGCTTTTTATTCTTCTTAACACGCTTCTTATTAAGCTTCTTTTCCATGTTCTTCCCTCTGATTATTGTTATTATTATCTTCTACAACATCATAATTAAGTGCATTTCTTACTTTCTTTATTACATTAACAGGTTTACTGAAATCATTTTTAACCACATCTGCAAATGCCCTGCATTCCTCTGACAGATTCATTGTTTTCCATGAGCTGTCAGTTTCAATACTGTTAATAATTCCTGCGAGTCTTATAAAGAATACAGCAAAATTAAAAAATGGCAGAAACAGTATGCACCACCAGTGCCTCATATAATATCTTCTTATATCCTTATTAATTCTTAGGAAATATGCTACAACAATAAAATACAGATATCCGATAAGCGTATATAATCCAAATATTATTGCTGTAGATAGAATAACCGTTTTCCCTGAATACCCTGCAACAATCAGGCATATAAGTGCCAGATACCATATAAGTCTTGGAAATGCAAATGTATGGTCATACAAAAGAGTTTTGACACTTATATTAGTAAAAAGGTTCTTTACCTTGAAAGACTTGTCCATAAACATCTTGGATACTTCAAGGCTTCCTCTCTGCCATCTCTGTCTCTGTGTATATAGTTTGTTAACATTTTCAATCGGATCAACAAAAAACAGTGCATCCTCACACACTTCAACCCGTTCTTTCTGAAGATACCTCATCTGGAATGTAATATGTGTATCCTCACAGATAGTATCTGTGTTATACATCCATGACTTCAGAACTGCTGATTTTCTGAACGCTGAAAATGCACCTGACAATGTATACACGGAATTAAGCTCTGACGCATAACTTCTTCCCGCAAGAAAAGCCTGCGCATATTCCATAAACTCAAGTTCACGGAGCAGTCTTGACGGTCCCGCTTTATATTTCTTAATCTGTTCAGGCACCGTAAGAATAGAGCCTGTCATACAGTTAATAGCCGTATCATTCTCAAATCTTGTAATCATATTGACAAGTGCATTCTTCTCAAGCATTCCATCACTATCCAGATTGATAATGTACTTTCCATCACTGTTATAAAGTGCCAAATTAAGTGCTCTTGACTTTCCCTGTTCAGAATTCATCCACTGCATCAGAAGTTCTGGAAATTCCTGCTGACACTGTGCATATATATCAAAACTGTTATCTTTTCCTTTATTATTAACCAGAAAAATTCTTATCCTGTCATTCGGGTAAGTACTGTCATTAATTGATCTGATACATCCATATAGTGTATCAGCCGAATTATATACCGGTATTATAAGCGTAATCTCTGGATAAACCTCAAGTTCCTTTTTATGGAGTTTATGTCTCAGATTCCTTCTTATAAGAAGAAAAACACTTCCTAACGCAGGAACAATTTCCATAATAAACGGTATAATTATCCAGCCGCCCCAGAAAAGAAATGAATTAAGAATTATTTTTACCATATGAGAAGTTTCCTACTTTCATCTTAACAATCTGTGGTTTCGTAAATACATAAAAATACAGATACACACTGAGTACATAGAAGAATATTCTTCCTATAAATGTATGAAATACATAATATGCATTCATGCCTAAAAAATGCACCGCAAGACATATCATTACTATTCTTAAAACATTACATAACATAATGTAACAGAAGCCACCAATTCCTATCATCAACTTCTCACTCCAGTTATACACATTAAAGAATATTAGTAATGACAGAAATGCCATGATTTCAATGATTCCCGAACACTCAAAATCAATAAGCAGTGTCATTGACGATGCACCCGTATGTATAAATATAATTCCGTATTTAAAGTATGCTGTAAATGCACCTGTTATATCCCCCACAATACCTGCCATTGCTGCAACGCATCTTGCAAGAGGCATTGTAAGCAATGGCTGTACCGTCATCATCATAATTACAAACAGTCCGAGACTTCCCCACATGAAACTCCATGCATGAAGCTTTGCTCTCTTCGTTACAGAAAGTATATACAGCCATATTATTATAATTGCAATTACTATAATAGGGTTCATTCCGCTTATACCTGTATGCTGCCTTTCTTTTTCTTATATACAACTACTCCACATGTTCCAGCTATACATATGAAAAGTCCAAGCCATGCACCAGATGAAGCACCTGCTGTATTAATCCATTCCTGTCCCAGTCTTCCAAACTGTGCACTAATCTGCTTGAAATCACTTACATCACAGCCAAGTTTCTGAGCAACCTTGTCAAGATCAAAATAAAACTCACATTCATCCCTGTTGCTTCCAACTGTAACTATCATCTTTCCATAACATATATCTGCATCATCAAGTTCATTAATATTCTTAGATGTTCCCCATGCACTTGTGTCAAACATATAGAATTCATATGTACCATCACTAAGTCTGTCACGTTTAGGGTTCCAGTTAATATTTCCCTGTTCGTCAACTGTTACAAATCTTGGATATAATACCTGATTATAGCTGTCATTAAATTTAAATGTCACTGCCTGTGTAAACTCTCCTCCAGCTTCATTAAGATGCTCCGGCATAGTTGTATACACATGTCCAAGAACAGTACTTTCATTACTGAATAATGCTCCTGCAGAATCAACCATATTATGATGTGTTCCGGCTGTAGAATACTGAATCGTTGTGTGTGGATAATATTCCCAGTCACCATACAATCCGTCATACCTGATATCGTATATTATCTTATCATCCGAAGATCCATCATCTTTAATATTGGCAGTTCCTGATATAAAAGGCTCTGACCTGTATAATCCAAATGATATTGTCTTGTTATAAGCTGGCAGGGCACTCTTAGGAACTGCTATTTCCCACTGATTACCAACATGCCTGCAGTCAACACCGTCTACACCATTAACATATCCTTTGCTGTCAAGCTGAAAAACAAGTTCGTAACCCAGATCTGTAGTTATCGAATACCTGCCATTACTATGAGCTCCGGCTCCTGAAGCATCACCGCCAGTTCCATCCTTCACATACACATATACATAATCACCGTCAAACATCATAGCTGTCTTAGATATACATTCATTATGTGCATCATTAGGACATACTGCATTATACTTCTTAACGGCATCCCAGTCAGCAAACTCACCATCTATAACAATTCCGTTATACACAGCTTCTGTATCATCTTTTTCAACCTTCTGTCCGTCTAATACTTCAATATCCTTAATATCTACAGTTGTTCCTGCAAATGTAATCTTAAAATCCGAATTAGCAAAAAAATCAAAAGGAATAGCTGTCTCAACCACATAAGGTCCTGCTGTATTACCATGTGCATTATTAACAGTTACAGTCTCCGAATTCTCTATATCCCCATACCATGAATTCTTTGCCTGTGCACTGTCTTTCCATCCAGTAAACTGAATCTTATCTGATATTCCCGTTGTTCCGTCAGCATAAGTAATACTCACAGGATTACTTTCCATATAGCTGTAGTCCCATTCAGTCTGAACAGTTCCTTCATACATAAAATAAAGCTTTGAATAATCTGATGAAACCGCTGCTTTCCACAGCTTAACACCAGCAGCATCTGCTGTTCTTGATGTAATATCGTCCCAGTCATCTGTATCAGAATCGACCACAATATTACTTCCCTTAACAACTGGATTTTCCTTCAAAGCAGATACATCAACACTCCCCAAAACATTTGATAGATTAGCAGTATATGTGTTCCTTATCTGTCCTGCATATACTGATACCGGCATTGAAACAAGCAACGCTGTCATACCAGCTAATGCAGTAATTCTCTTATAATTGTGTTTCATGGCAACTTCCTCCCGTCTTTAGCAATTATAATAAATAGCCGCATCTATTTAATCATTATCATTCAAATGTATTCAAGATTATTCATATCATTAGTATATTAAATCTTCTTGTGTACATTTTAATTCATCGGCATATCTGTGTCAATTATTTAACAGAATTTTCACAAATGTATTGAATGTCTGGGGTCGGCTGGCTCGACGGCCTGTCGTCCGGCTCGACGGCCTGATGTTCCTATAAATTTATATTTTTTGCTTGTCTTATAGGCATATTTCCTAAAAAAAATACCTAAACTAATAAAAACAACTAAAAAATACCCATAAAACAACATTTACATGCTATCTTATGGGTATTTCATAATAAAATCCACTTAAAATATCAAAAATCGCTGAAATTCAACCTATAAATCTATCATCAATACGACTACCTATAGGTATCACGTCAAATCCTGCCTTATACAAACAGGCAGTTTATCGATGACGAATGATTTATCTCAGACAGGCAGCTTATTGATGACCAGCGTTTTATCTCCGGCAGGCAGTTTATTGATGACAAGCGGCTTATCAGCCATGAAGTCCAGCTGACTGACGAATCATATCCTCAACAACAATATCGTATATCTCACCAATAGTGCTGCAGTATTCAAGTACCTTCCATGGCTCATTAGTATGGAAATGAATCTTGATTAGGTCCTCATCACCCGCTGCAATCAGGCAGTTTCCTTCAAAATGCTCTGTAATATAATCAGCAATAACATCCTCATCCAAATCCTCATCTCTTCTGTCAATCAGAAGCTGTGTATCATAACGGTATGCAAACTGATCATCCTCAACATCTACGCTATGTATATCTGACATAATGTAATCCTCCATAATCTGTCTTTATGTGTGGCAGCCAGCATGTTATACCCGACTAACCCAGCACATTATCTCACATATCAGCCGTAACTTCAAGCATCAGAATATTCTTCTGATAAAATTGTATAATCCATTATTCCATACACTGACCTCATGTGCTCCCGGTCTTATATAGAAAATGTGGTTAATCCCATGACTTGTCATATAATCCGAATAATTAATGGCAGACTGCTTACAGTAAGGATCACTGTCACCAGTTACAATAAGAGTAACCAAAGGCTGCTGTCCTCCATCCTTAACAAGTTCAGACAGAAGAAATCCTTTGTTTCCATAAACTCTTTCTCCACTTCCTGTATCAACCACTCCTCCTACCGGGGCAAATGCACCTACATATCCAAACACATCAGGATGTGCAAAACACAGGAAAAGCGATTCTCTTCCACCCAGTGAATATCCTGCTATCGCCGTATTCTCCCTTCCTGTTCTGGTAGAATAATGCTCGTTAATATAAGGAATCAAAGTATTAATAACATCATACTCACACGCATCATATTTTGCTGTAAGTTCAGAGAAATCATAGTCTGACTCCTGACCACCATCAGCATCTGTGAATACAGTAAAACTCACCATAATCACAGAATTCCTGTTGTAATCATCAACTGCATTCTGTGCAACATACAGAGCGCCAATTCTGTTATATTCAGAATAACTTCCGCTCATTCCATGTAGAAGATACACAACCGGATAACTCTGTGATTCATCATAATCTCTCGGAAGATATACACAAGCCTTGCGCTCACTTCCGGTTGTGGGTGAATAATAGCTTATCTCATCAACATTTCCATATGTTACACCCGGTCTTTCATCATTATAATCATCTGGTGTGTCATACTCTGTCGTCACTTCATTAGACACCGTTCTGCTCTTACAGCCTGACAATCCTGTCACTGTAAATGCTGTCACCAGTGCCATTAACACAGCACCTGTCTTGTACATATTTCTTGAAATCATAATCCGGTACCTCTGACAAACCTTCTTACAATCTCCAAGCCGCCAACCGGTGCACAGAATTTCTGATTATGCTTTCTGCACTCTTCATAGACATATTCAAGATTAAACCACTCAACGCCGTCCAATTCTTCCTTCTGCAATGTAAGTTCATCTATATTGACTGGCTTTGTGTATACATATACAAATGCAATCTCACTATCCTTAAACATCTTGCCATAAAATTCTTTTTCATATTGGATTACAAATGTATCAACAAACTGCAAATCATCAACAGAAGCCTTAATTCCAAGTTCCTCATGCAGTTCTCTTATAGCGGATTCTTCCGGTTCATCACCAGCCTGAATATGTCCCGCCGAAGAAGTATCATATCTTCCAGGAAACGAATCCTTATTCATAGCCCTTTTCTGCAACAGTACCTCTGCTCCCTCATCAGACTTTCTTACAATCCACACATGCGCCGTTCTATGCCTGATTCCCTCACTATGTGCAGTCTTTCGCTCAACAGTCTCACCTGTCGGCTTTCCATTCTCATCAACGATATCAAGTAATTCCATGTTAAATCTGTACTCCATAATAATAAAAAAGCCACCAGCTATCGCGAGTTCTACGGGAAAAATAAAGTGATTGAACCTAGACTCCGATAGTACCGCTTTCGCAGCACCCCTCCCAGGACTGGTGGCTTACATATTATATTACTATGTGATTGAAAATTCCATAGGATATATTCTATTTATTATCACACACCTCATCAGTCCATGTATTATACTTTCCATCGTTGCTTTTCCTGATGTCCTTTTCATTGTAATTATTAAGTTGCTCTTTAAGCAGCTCAATCTGTAATTGTGTCTTCCTGTTAAGCTCGTACAATTCATTAATCTTGTATTTAAAAAAGATCATAATAGTCAGGCTAAACCCAACCCAGTATATAAGAAATAAGGTGGTAAATTTTCTTAACTTATGTTCCCTGCGCTGCCGCATTTTACGTTCATTGATATACCATTTTTTATCCTCCGTATCCATTATTCCTCCTCATATTCTTCATACATTCTTTGCTCTTCCTCATTATTTTTAATAAGCCAGTCACAGATATCCATGATGTACATATACATAAATTTAGAATATTCATCATTACAGTATGGACCGGCATACAGAGAAACCTCTCCGTCATGTAATAATCCGTCAAATGTAGTATCAATATTTTCTTCTGTGATATCCGACTCAACAAGCTCTCCAAAAACTTTTAAGGTTACATACTCTTCGGAATAATCAGCGTCGATGACCGCCTCGTAAGGAATTATCGTATAATTCTCACCGTAATTATACCAGTATACAATTCTATCCAGAGTAAATATACAGCCTGCCACATCATCATCTCCCAAAATATCTACGACAGCCATCTCATGTGCCTTAACCCTTCTTTTAAGCTGTGCGCTGATTGATATTTTATTCTTCAAAGAAATCTCATCGGCAGAAAAAACATTTTCACCAATATCCTCGTAATCCAGCAGCATAAGCAGCGCCCTTATGTCCGATACTCCAGAGTTCTTCTTATCAATAATTGCCAGATTAATCCCCCTTGTAATTGCATTAATAATCTCCTGACTTGTAAGCATTTGCGTTCCTCCTTAATTTTTGTAAAATCATTGTATTAATCCGGTCTGACAAAATCTGTCACAGCAAAATATTTATGAATAAATTTACTGTGACAGGCTTTGTCGCTAATCTGATATAACATATTGTCTATAAAATATAGTATAATCAATATCAGGAGGCATCGGATATGGATAATGAATATAAGAATTACAAAGCTGACAGAGTCCTTAAACTGCTGTTTCGAGCTTTAAAGGGTGAGTCTCTCTCGGTAGCCGCACTCGCCGACGAAAGTAATGTGTCAACAAGAAGCATAACAAGAGATATTAACGATTTGAAAGCATTCCTTGCCGACTATCGCGATATCCTTGGCAATGCCGAGTTAAAATACTCTGCTTCAGACCACTGCTACACATTAGAGATGGACAATCTGTTTTCTAATAAAGAGCTTTTTGCCATAGCTAAAGTGCTTATCGGAAGCAGGGCGTTCAGCCATGAAGAACTGCTCACAATAATCGGAAAACTGAAAACACACACAAGCTATTCAGACAAAAAACGCCTTGAACAGCTTATTGCAAAAGAAATGTTTAACTATGAAGAAGTCGGCTCAGACTGCGACAGCGTGATTGATAATGTCTGGAAGCTTTCCAACTACATTCAGGAACAGCGTGCAATCACAATCAGCTATTACAAAATGAACCGTGACAGGGTCAAGCACAGAATCATACCAGTATCAATAATGTTCAGTGAATACTACTTCTATCTGATTGCATACAAATGTGAAGATACATTATCTGATACACCTACATATTTCAGAATAGACAGAATCTGTGATATGACCGTTCACAGGGAAAAGCTTGAGCTTCCTAAAAATGTTGAATTTGATGAGGGACTGCTCCGCAAACGAAGCCAGTTCATGTGGCCGGGACCACTCAGAAAAATCAGATTTGAATTCACCGGACCATCACTTCAGGCAATCCTCGACCGCCTGCCAACCGCCAGAGTAATTGACCGCTACGATAACAAATATCTCATCGAAGCGGAAGTCTACGGCAACGGAATCAAAATGTACCTGTTAAGTCAGGGCTCATGGGTAAAAGTAATTGCCCCTGATGAATTTGTTAAGGAAATGAAAGATGAAATAGAAAAAATGCAGTCGCTTTATTAAGAAAAAATCTAACAACAACTCCCCATAAGCAGTCAACGCTTATGGGGAGTTTATCATTAATATTCAGTTATTATTCACATCAGATCTTACTTAACAAATCTGCCTTCTTCGCAGCGAATTCCTCTTCAGAAATAATTCCTGCATCCTTTAACTGTGCAAGCTTCTGCAACTGCTCCAATGCGTCAGGCTGCGCTGGAGCTGCCTGAACCTGAATAGGCTGAGCTGCGGCTTTCTTAGCATTTTTTCTCATCTCATGATAGATTGCAATAATTCGTGTTGCCTCGGCAAGATACAGGGTATTGATAACCTCTTTAGAACCAGCAACTGAAACCTCCAAATCGCATAGCTTAAATGCAGCTGTAAGTGCAGTATCAATAACTGCCGTCAGAAAATCACTTGATGTAGAATTCTGTATCGTTGACATGCTTGTCACATCTTCAAAATAAAACTGCTTGACATTAGCCGTTGCTCCAAGCATTTCCCTGTTCACAAATATCAGCTGATTATCAGTACACGCAACATAATCCACCGCTGTAAGCGAGTCTACGCCTCCTGCATAGAAAAGAAGCTGCTCATCATCGTCAATAAAGTACTTCTTAACCTGCGCATATATCTTATCACCAATCTTGGCTCTTATCTGGTCGTTGACCTCCTGCCTGTCAATCGTGAAATCCTGCTTTCCAAGGCACTCAAAATAATAATTAAGTGACATAAAATCCTGTCTGTAAGAGCCTTTAATGCTGATTCTAGTCAGCTTAACTCCGTTAACCATCACATTTGCAGCAGAATCATTAATCTCCATTACAAATGTATTGATACTGGCTGTCGGAATCTTGCCCTTAACCCAGAAACTGCTGTCCTTCTCATATCTGAACTTAAATGCAATGAAATCCTCGTTGATAACTATACCGGCATCATTGCCATCTTTAACAAAAATGTGTGGAACTGCGCCCTGCAAATCGACACCACCCTTATCAGCAAACTTCTTCATCGCTTTTTCATCAATGTATGGTGACATTGTAAGGCATGAAATGTTAGGTCTGCTGCCAGGAAGCACAAGCATTTCATAATAATCCTTAGTAAACTTGTCAATCGCAGCCCTGATGCCTTCGCCCCAGAACTTCGCACCTCCTTCAGCATACTCTGCAGTAATACTCTCAATCAGCTTCGCTGAGTATTCATTCACTTCCTGCTCCATAGCCGCTGTATATGCCTGCTTCTCAGCTTTCTTCTGCTCGTTAGCCTCTTTCATCTTGCCATAAGTATCCATTGCTGAATCCTTCATCGCACCAGCTTTCTCTGCAGCCTTTCCTGCTGTTTCCTTTAATTTGTCCATAAATCCCATAGTCATATCCTCCTTTGGCTGTTCACTTTATTTGATGTCTAAAGTGTACCGCCGGAGGGTGACAGGATGTGGCAGAGTAAAATAAAGTTCAGATATTATTTTTTCTTTTTTCGGCTTGATTTTTTAAAAATGTTTATAGGTATCTCATTAATACCAGGTATCCCCTTTTTCTCGCAATTAGGACACCACATCTGCCCTACATCAGGATTCCATGAATACTGTTTCAGACATATAGGGCAGGTTTTATAAATTGGTTTTATTGTCATGTTGGTTGCTCCTTGTATATGTTTTTATTTTTCATATCCTATTCGCTTTAATGTATCATAGTATAAATTTTCATATCCTTCAGTATTTATTTCAACACCATATCTTCTGCTTAAATCAACTACCATCATGACATATATATCTTGGGCTTGCTGCAAGTTACCTTTTTTTATTTCTTTTACACTTGGTACGATGTAATCTGACCACAAATCCGCATAAATTTTATATGCTTCTTCTTCACAATCTATTTTTTCTATTATCTTCGGTGCAATATTATAATATTCATCTACTAAAGCATTTCCTTCATCTGTATTCTTTATATGATCATCTCTAAATTTACGCAAAAAATTTAATTCATCACAGTCTCTTCCTTTGTTTAATGCGCAACTTGCAGCAGTAGTTATAAAACACCAACTGCTGCTTGAACTTGATGAATATGAGCCATGATAATCTTCATCTTTATCATATTCATCCTCTTTATCCTTTTCACGAGTCTGAATCTTTGCTTTTACTCTTTTTTTAGCATTTGTTACTGCCGGTATTACTTTAGCATCTACTTTATCATAACAGTTTAATGCCTTATCTAAATCCATTGTATTATATAATCCATACTCTGCTAAATATCCCTTGCAGAAATATGCCACATCACTTCCTCTGTTATATAATACAGCATGAACTTCTGATAAATTTCTATTAAGACAGAAATTAATTACTGCCGTATACTCTCTATATTTTGATAAATTTACTTTTTGAGAAATCATAGTCTCACACAATGCATATACAATTAGGTATACTGGATAACTTGAATAATATTCAGGATTCTCCATAGGTTTACCTTTATAGCAGAAATACTCCCATATAACATTATTAAATAAAATATCAATTATATTCTGTATTCCACGGTTGTCACCTATTGCAGCAGCAATCTTCAAATATGTTAATCGCTTATCACTTATACTTATTATTTTCTCTCCAGCATAAGCTTCCTGCACCCCAATATCAAGGCATGCATCAGGATATAAAACAGAAGCTAATAATTTTTTTGCTTCCATATTATCTCCATTTTCATCATACATCTTTTTATTTGCCATATCACAACCAAGCTGTACCGCCTTTAGCAAAGCCTTTTTATCATTACGAATCAAAGATAAATAATACCACTCTTTACCTGTTGTAACTCTGTCGCTTCCAAGACTATTAACCATGTTTTTAATGTCATTATTAATATCCTTTTCTTTCTGAAAGTGCAACAACATTTTTGCACATTCCCAGTTCTTTATAATTGCATCATTATATTCTGGACATTCTATATTTTTTTTATTAATTGATTTGGAAAATGCTAACAATAAATCAGAGTATTTATATCCATAATCTAATATTCGTTTTATGCTTTCCTTTTCTTCCTGTTGATTAATATTAATTACAGAAAAATAATAAGTAAACATACAATCTTTCAAATATTCATTTAAAATATAATTATTCTTTGAAAAAGTCCTTTTACTATTGAAATCTTCATCTATTGCTTTAATCTCTTCTTCTAATTCAAACAAAACACCATCAACTAATTCCTTATTTTTCTGATAATTTTTTAGTTTTTCTGAAAAATGTTTACTCAAATTTTTTAATATATCATTCTCATTTCTTATAATATCATTTGTTAATTCATCTGAATTTTGAATTATATTTTTTATACTTTCATTATAATAACTTTCCAAAGGACAAATGGCGTATTTATATATATCATAAAAAGAAATTATTGCCATTTTATTTTCAAAAATCTCTTGAAAATTAATTTTTGTTATCAACTTAACATTATTATTTACAGTTAATTTCCTTGCCTTCTGATAATCCGAATTATTGTACAAAAGATATTTTACATTTTTTATGTATTCTGGTTTAATATACTCTATTTCTTTTGAATTAGCTACATATATTTTAGTAGTAATTAACTCATCATAAATTTGTGTCAATTGTTTATATGTATTATCTAGTAAATAACATTTTCCAGTATTCTTTAAAGGCAATCTTATTACAAAAAATTCAATAAGTTGATTTATTGCTACACCATTCTTCTTACTTTCAGAAATGAGTAATTCAAATTCACTTTTATTAATTGAAACTTTTGTAAAAGATGATGTGACTATATCAATTTCTAATTCTATATTAGATGAATCATTTATAATAATTGGTATCTCAGTTTTACAATCTTCTATCCATGAATAATTTCTAATATTAATCTGAGTTTTTATATAATTAATCAATTTGTTAGTATATTGCCCATATAAACATATTATTTCCTTATTAATTAACTCAGGATATATACTTAAACCATTAATGAACTTCAGCATCTGATTCAGACGCCCAGATAATTCCGGTGTACTTGGAAATTGAACATGCTCCAGACATGAATACAACTCCTCATCTACAAGATGATATAATTTATTCATCACATCAGTTTCTTTTACCTGCTCCCGCATAACTTTAGCTAAAACATTCAGATAGTTATCGGCTGTCATTTGATATTATCCCCCTCGTCACTTATTATAGAATGTATTTCTTTTACTAAATAATCAAATTCACCAGATGCTTCCTCTATTTTATCGAGCCTGATGTTTTCATATTTCCAAAGTCTTGCTATCGATTGAACAGAAGTTATGTCTTTAACATTTTTTAAAATATCAAAATATTTTTTCTTTTCTTTTAATGTTTTTTGTTTTTCTTTTAAAATATCTTTATGTATATCATCTGCTATTAAATTAATCTGTTCTATAATATCATTATTGTTTTTATTATTTTTTACAACTTCTGCAAGAAATTCCTTTATACTGTTACTAAAATACTCTTTATTTTCATTTGCAGAAAATGCTGTTACTGCATAACAATCTATTCCCTCATTTTTTATAGTTTCCCTTGCATTATTAATAACCTTATGTATTTCATTTGGAGTCCTCTTATCTGCCTTTGTAAAAACAACAAGTATTTTATTAGATAAATGCAAACTTCTTATAAAATCTAAATCTTCTTTTGTTATTGTACCTTTTGTAATATCTACCAGCCAGATTAAATAATCCGTCATTGACAATTTTTCATGAGCTTTTTGTCTGTCACTTGTCCTCTCTCTTATATTATCATCAATATCCATCTTAGAATATCCCGGCGTATCAAGCAAAACTATACTACTATCTATATTATATGTTTTTGACTTGATAATTATATTTTCTAATATTGTTGAAAACCCTATTTGATATTTATTGTAAAACTCATGTGATAAAGCTTTCATAGCCTCATTACTTAAATTTACAGAATACCCAAATTTAGTATTGGCTTGTATTTTATCAAAATCGGCTTGCGTAATATATGAAGGTACTGATGTTGTAGGATTTTGATCAACTGGTAAAATATTATCTATACCTGTAATCGCATTTATAAATTTTGATTTGCCAGCACTAAATCTTCCTCCCAAACTCACAACATGCTTTCCTCTCAGAATATCTGATGTTCCAAATTCCATTAATCGTTCCAGTAGCATTTCTAATTTTCTTTGCTGCTCAAACATATCTGGAATATCGCATTCATTCATAAGCTGAAAAACTTTCTTTAATTCATCACTTATATGTAACAATTCTACTTTTTTTGTTTTCTTCCCATTATGAACAAGCTGAGAAATAAGCTGTACTGCTTTCTTACTATCAGATATATATATATATTATCGTTTTCTAATTGAATAGACTCTGTTAAATCATCTAAAGTTTCATCATTTTCATCTATATCAAACAGCGGCATTTTTATTCTCCTTAAATTTTGTAATATACTCCTCTAATCTTTGAGCAAACTCTTTGTTTAAATTTATATATTTTTCCTGTTCCTCCATTTGTAATAATAACTTATTAATATTATTCGAAAATTTCTTTTCTAATTCACTTGAAAAATTCTGTGATTCTTCTTTCATTATGTTACTAATTGTCTGACCATTTTCTATTATCTTTTCATCATATTCCGATTTTATCCTTCCTAAATACTCCACCTGTAAACTACCAAGCTCATATATTTCATCATTTTCTGCATATCCTTTGATAAATCTTGAATTTAACATATCAATGTATTTGTTTACATCAACCTCAATCTTTGGTAAAGTTAATTTCACTAAAAGCTTTTCAACAGGATTTAGAATATCATCTTGTTTATAATCAGTATTTCCAGCTTTAAATGCATCCATTATTATTTCTTTAATCTGCCTAATAAATCCATCTTTATCAAATAAATTGGTAAATTCATCATTTACTATATTTATACATTCTGCCCCATAATTCTGGATATTAAGTTTAACTTTAGAAGTAGAGGCTTTTTTTGTTATAATTGTCTCATGAACAATATCTTTACGCAACCCAAAAACTCCAGCTTTAACTGTGTATGTATTTTCTGATGTTTCTGTATCAGTTTTAAATGAACTGTGATTTTCCATTACCTGTGACAAAATACTTTTTGTCGATATAAGTTTTTTTTCACATGTCATTCCAGCTATTTCGAAAAGTTTTGAAATATTTGCCCTAGACATAATTAAAGCTTCTTTTATTCTCTGTGACTTTTCTTCCACTTCATCTTTTGACATATTTCTTAATTTAATGTTGTTTGTTTCAACATATGTTTTGACATCATATAAAACTTTAGAAAAATTATCAGCTGCATTCTCAATTAATTTGCTATCATTTTCTGCAATTATTTGTTCTTTTCTTTCTAAGATAGAATTCAATTCTTTCTTAACTTCATTTATACCTGAAATTGATTCAAGATATTTGTTATCGAATCCTGAATACTCTTTAAGCTGTTCATATACTTTTGCCTCTTCTTCAGTAAATTGCATTTTATTTTTTAATTTTTTATTTAAAACATAACACATAGAAGAAATATACAATCTATTAGATTTTTCAATCTTCGCAATAATTGGATTACTGTGTCCATACGCCTTTATAATCTCCATATTTTTGGTAAAGGTTTTTTCACATGCAATTTTAGTCTTTTTCGCTTTTTCAAGGAAATTTCCCCCTTTATCGTCAGTAATTCCATCATCAAACCTGCTTCCCACAACTATAACTTCATCTACTCCCGCACTAGGCAGACTATTTATCATTAAATTAATTGTATCAGATGGTAAAAATTCACATACACTTGATAACAAGAATACAACATCACAATTATGTAATTCTTCTTTTGTTTTCTGACCTCTTGAAACAACCGGATCACATAAGCCAGGAGTATCAATTATCTCAATTCCTCTAAGATTTTTATTGTCAACCATTAATTCTACATTTTTTACTATTGAAGTAAATTTACCATTTGCATCAATATAGTCATTCAATTGTGAAATTATATCGCCTTTTAACTCTACATATTCACCTAAATATTTCAAAACACCTTTTGAAGATGCCATTTTTTCTAATTCAACAGCAGACAATACTCGTTCATCTCTATAATTGACTCTAAATTCTTTTTTTTCGAATTCATCTCGGCTTAACATCTTTCTTGCTTGATTATTTCTAGCTTCATTACTTTTATTTTTTTCATTATTTCTCTTTTCATTTTTATTATTTTCAAATTGAATACAATAATCCTTATAAGCTTCATTAAGCCTTTCTTCATATATTTCAACATAGCGTTCTATCTGATTCCAATCATTTTTATCAAAGAAATGAATAACTGCCTTTGGTATATCAGAATAAGATATTTTTGTCAGTGTCGCAGTTGATGGAGTAATTGCTTTAGGCAGATACTGCTCTCCATCAAATAGTAAAGCATTTAAAAATGATGATTTGCCTGCTTTAACTGCTCCTATAATTCCAATAACTAATTTTCTATTACCTTCTGTAGCTCTCTGTAAATTACTCTTCAGCTCATTACTAATATTAATATAATCGAACAAATAACCTGAATCATACAATTCTTTGTTCTGTTGATTTTCCATTATTTCCTGACAACTTTTGATTATATCAAATATTTGTTTTTTCTTTTCGTCACTCATTGTATTCCTCCAATATGTTTTCAATAGTTTTCATGTCATTTTCAATCATATTCATAAAGCTATTATATTCTTCTTCACTAGATAATTTCTTGTTCTTGGCATCATCGATTAATTGTGTGATTGAATTTAAGCTATTACTCATTTCTTTTTCAAATATATCGACCATAGTTTCTATATTATTTTCAAAGCTTTCCTTTATTGATGGCCATAATGAATTAGTAACCTGTGGAATAACCGTCTCTCTATATTGTTTAACCAATTTAGAATGGTTCGACTCTCCAAATAAAAATTTTAATCCTGAAAGTATTTCTGGCAACAATACTATAACTGCCTCAATCCATGTAACCGTTCCTCCTGTAACAATTGATAAAGCCGCTGTTACTAATGTATATATTGCAGTACCTTTTTTATCAGGTTTTTGTTCTTTGCCTTCCTTATCATTCCATGCATTTTCATTATCTATAAATGCTCCTGATTTAATTAATCCCTGCACTTTAGATGCTATATCTGCAACTATATCATCTAATCCTCGTTCATTTTCTCCCGTTTCCGTATTTAAATTAACTTTAAAGGCTTTAGAAATATCTGATATTTTTTCGATAGAAAATTCCTTTACTGATTCAATCAATACTGGTCTTATAGTATCAAGTACAATTGCTCGTAAACCATCAACATTGCCACTTTCAATTGCTCGAGCTGCTTCATCTGACCTTGAAGAAAGTGCTATCTTAACTTTTTCCAGAACCGCTTCTACATCTGAATCAACATTTTCTGTTAATTCCTTTCTTTTCAATTGAAAAGTATTTTCAGCAATTTTTTTGTTTCTTTCTTGAATTCGTATAATTTCGTCATATTCATATGTATCAAGATATTTATTTCCTGATACCATTTTTAATATTTCTAGTATATTCTTCGAATTAGAATATAAAATATTTTTTATTGCATTATCGTACTTTTCTTGTGCATCTATGTTCGAAATTATACCAGAAAATTTTTCAACAATTTCTTCATCGTACTTAGAAATACTATATACAGGATAATTGAAGCCATGATCATCCAGAGTTTCTTTTATTTTCTCTACAACCTCATCCACTTCTCTTTTTATTTTTTTATCACATTTATTTACAAGCACAACAACATTTTCGCTATATTGTGATATCTCATATAAATAATTTATTATCTGAGAATCAATTCCTCCTTTTTGAACATCAACAACCATAATAAAACCAACACCATATCCCAAATATGACGCTAATGCTCTGGCATAATCTTCGCGTGCCGTATCAAAACCCGGTGTATCAACAATTACAAAATCATCAATTTCTTTTAATCCCTTAGAATTTAAATAATATGAAATATGATCATATTCTGATGGAAGGTACTTTTTGTCTTTTATAAGAGGTTTTTTATTCATATCTTTATCATATGAAAAAGCTTTTTCTTCCTCACTATATCTAAGTTCTGATGCTAATGCCGTAGTTTCCCCTAACTCAACCTCTAAAAAATCTGGTCTTTCAATGAAACTATTAATCAGTGAACTCTTACCAGCATTAAAATGTCCTACAACTAAAATTTTTAATTCATATTCATTCCTTGCTTTAACTATTATTTCCAATGCATTATTCAACGCTTCATTTTTGTAATGAGAATCAATCTCTTTTATAGCACTTATTGCTTCATCAAAATTAGTTCTTACTATCATATTTCCTCCTCGCATACATCATTAATTATTTCAACTAAATGCTTCGTCACTCCACCACTTCCACATTCTCTCCCTGACTCCTAAGCCACACATTGATTCCCTCGCCGAATACCTCAGCGGATACGGTGTATACGCCATCTTTTTTATCAAGAATCTTTGCTGTAGGAAGACGGTCAAGGACTGCCTCAATGCTTCCGCCCTTGTATCTGAATTTGATTTTCTGGAGCTTGCCACCATACATGAACTGTACTCTCTTGCGGAATTCTCCCTCTTCAAATCTATCACTGTAAGGTATCTTAAAATGCTCATCAAGTACCTTATATCCAGCTATCCTGTCAATTCTGTAGATTGTTGGAAACGCATCATCTATCACTTGAAAATTTGCCTTAATTTTTTCATCATCTATAAATGCTGTAAGATAGAAGTAGAATTCTGAAAACATTATTGCAACCGGCTTTACTCTCCGCTTAACCACTTTATTATTAGTACTTTTCTTATATTCAAGTTCCAGATAATTGCAATTTCTTATTGCAAGTCCAATATTCCACATCTTATCTACAAACTCTGATTTGTTTGTCAGTTCTATGTAATGGAACTCCTCATTTTTAATTAAATCCTGTACTATCGCTTTCCCCTCTTGTGGTGCACAACGGTCAACCAGTATGTCGAGAATATGCTGCATCTCATTCTTGGTAAACGCCCTGCTGTCCAGCAGTATCTTGCATATTGCAAGTATTTCGCTGTTTGTCAGCTTTGTTTTGTATATCTGATTGAGATAATGTCCGCCTTTCTTCTTGTCATATTCAATCGTATTGATTACTCCGCTTTTCTCCGTTTCCTGTTCAAAGAAATTATTAATTGCACTTATATCCCGCTGGATAGATCTTGACGATACTCCATATCTTGCAGCTTCAGTTTCCTTGTCAACTACTTCTCCTTCCATAAAACGTTGATACAAGCTTAATACACGGCTTACTTTATCATTGTAGTCATTCTCCATAAGTAACTCTCCTCATTTCAGTAAGATAATGTAATGCAATATTTCACAATTTAAACTGCTAATATTTTAGCACTTTATTGTAAAAATGCTAATATAAATTCAGTTTTTACGAATTTTTATGCAACATTTTCACAAATATAAGTTCTAATATTAATTTGCTATACAATAAGTGAAAATATATTAAATCCTGTAATCACAAATATCATATACAACAACATAACCACGAATAAAAACAGATAAACAATTGCCAGAATTGGATATCCTATGCTTCTTAACTTTATAAGCCTGCATTCTTCATAATACTCTTCGTAATTAGCATACGGATTCTTTTCTTCTTCCGGTAATTTATCCCACACCTGTCTCGAGTTGTATCTGATATTGAATAGATATGGCCTTTTCAGATATACATAATCACTCTCGTTATCGTTTTCAACATTATTATTGTCACTCATCTTGTGCCTCCTCATTTTGCTTCTCTTTTATGTTTAAATGATATCAGACAGGTTGGACATCATATGTCTTAGTGTCATATTTTGTCTTTTTATTTTTAAAAGCTTTTAATTGTCTGCGACTAATTTTGTTTTAGTTGTAGATAATTATATCATCAGCCAATCAATATTACAATTATATGTATTGTATTTATCATCTTTATAGTGAGGGATTTCATGAAGGATATTGATTTTGAAAGTATTGGAAAGAAGTTAAAAGAAATACGCTTATCAAAAGGGTTGCCACAAGACGCTGTTGCCAGTGCCGCTGAGGTCAATACTTCTCATATAAGCAATATTGAAAATAACCGTGTGAAAGTTTCCCTGCCTACACTTATCTATATATGTAATGCACTAGGTGTAACTGTAGATTATGTGTTATCTAGTGAATATACTGGCGATTATTCTTCAATCGACAGGGAAATCATGAAAGAGATTCAGTCTCTTTCTGATGAAGAAAAGGAACGTGTTTTAAGGGTTGTGCGTGCCCTCAAGTAATCTCACAGCATAGTTAAATCCTGCCATAAAGCTTTCTTTTTTCGCAGCTTCAGCAACTGCCATATATTTATCACGCTCACATTCATAATCGCTCCATGTTGCCAGTTCTTTGAACTGCATCAGCTCATGTTCAATCTGTTTTTCTACTAATTCATCCACATTTTTCATTATATCTGTCTGACTTACAAGCATGTTATATAATCCTTCTAATTCATTCTGCATAATTATTCCATCCTGTATATAATTTATGGTGTTCCAGCTGCCTACATAATTACTCCCAGCCTATTTCCTTTAAATAATACCAGTTATGTCAGACACTTATTGTCATATTATTTTATTTTATAAAAAATCAGGCTTTGGATTTCTCCGCCGCCTGATGCATCATCCATTTAATTAATCTTCACTACATATTGAGCATCCATATATTCAGCAATTGCATTTGATAATAACTCTGCAAATCTTTTCTGTACATATTTTACATTCGTATTATGCTCTTGTTCGTTATCATCAGGATTTCTAAAAGATAAATTCAAAATATTATCTTCCACATTTTCTACCCTGAGTGGTTTAATCCATGTACTCATCTGTATATCCTGAATATTATATTCTGTCTGAAGAACTAATAATATTGATTTCCAGTTATTTTGGATATTAGCAACAGGACTATCTTCTATGCTGTCCGTATCATATTCCTCCTGCACCTCATTATACACTTCTTCCTCGTCTTCATCTTCATCATAGTCGTCGCTCCTCAGCTTTTCCTCATAGTAATGCATTTTTGCATTTGCAACTGCTCCTTCAATATTAGCTTTCACATTAGCCCAGAAAAATCCCATAATAAATGTCTCCTTTCATCTGTACATAAATCGACTGTAAATACAGGTTGTTTGTATATTAAGAATAGCATTCAAGTCAGACATATTGTGTCTATACAATTTTTTATGCTTACAAATTATAAAAAATCAGGCTTTGGATTTCTCCTACGCCTGATGCATCTGTATTTTAATATTCACATTCTCTGAATGCCGGTTTCATTTTTTCTATCTGTCCCCGGCTTATATCATAATCCTTAACTAATCTCTGCCAGTTATTTTTTACAATCTGCTTTATCTCATTAACCCCATCTTCTGCTTCCTTTGATGACAAGCCATAATATGAGGAAGCTTCTATTGAACCAATTTCTTTTTTCTTACCCTCTTTTGTACATGCAAATCCAAATCCTGCAGCTTTCTTCCTAGTTCATCATCCTTAGCTACTAATAATAAATCTTTATCCATGTAATTCAATGCATGTAAAACTGCTGCATAACACCCCATAGCAACTGAAGGTGATCCCTTCTCTATAGCACATAATGTTGCTCTGCTTATCCCAGCTCGCTCAGCAACAATTTCTGCTGATATTTTTCTTCTTAATCTTGCATATTTTATTTGTAATCCCATCTGTTCTAGTATGTTCAATGTTTCCGGTAATAACACTATAGATTTTTTAGGCATAACATCATCTCCTTACATCAATAATATTATACAAATCTATTAATTCTGTCAATTTTTATTTACTTTATTTTTAATCATTCATAAAAATCAGGCTTTGGATTTCTCCGCCGCCTGATTACGATTCAATATTATCGCTAAACCCACTAATCAGCCTTTTTATCTGATATTCGTAGGTTTATTTTATTTTCCAAAACACATTTAATTGTGCGAAAACCCACTAATCAGCAAATCCGTATTGCTTGAGTAGGTCTTTTTCAGCACTTAAATTGATAAGCATTATGTTTTGCATCTATTTTGCTGCTAATTCACCTACTATTCTTAGTATTATAGCGAAATTAGTGGGTTTATTATGAATTTTCATCTTTAAGTCGACTGCAATTCACCTACTATTCTACCCATATCTAACTATTTCGTAGGTCTTGACAAATTTATCATGCATTCCTGATGACTTATCTTGCTTTCGCAGTTCACTTATCATGCATTCCTGATGACTTATCTTGCAATCATATCTCACTTATCATTCTTTCCCAACCAGCTTGTCCTGCTAATGCTTTCCGATCGCAGCATTTTTAACCCAAAACAGTTTTTAACACAGCCAGCTCTATACAATCAATTCTTACGCTTAGTAATCAGCCTTTTTCTCTTGCCACCTCAAACTCCTGCTTTATCTGTGCCAGAAGCTCAGGATTAACAAGAACATCGCATATTGAATCAGCCATTATCTTTGCTGCATATACTATGGCATTATGCGCTGCATCACTCTTTCCTGCTTTAAGGTAAGCTTCTGAATGTGGTTGTGCATCCTTGTCTGTGAATGCAATTCTTATACATGAGCCTGGAACTTCATATAACACATTGCCGAAATCTGTTGAGCCAGTCCTTTCGCGTGGTGGTGCAATCGATGGGGCATTCTCATATGCTGCATTTGCCATAAGCAGGTCATTGACCTTATGGCACACAACCTTGCTCTTGAATGGAAGGTCTCTCTGGACTTCATATGTTGTTCCAGTCATAAGCGCAGCTCCTTTTAAAATGTTGTAGAATCTCTCTACAACTTCATCAAGGTATTTTGTGCTGTATGAGCGGAGTGTATATTCTGCAACAGTAAGGTCCGGAACTACATTTAGAGGACCACCTGCATTACGGATTGTGTAATGCATTCTTGTGTCATCTTTAACATGCTCTCTTAACATCTCAATTGCATGGAATGATAATAACGCTGCATCAAGTGCGCTGCGTCCTTCTTCAGGACTTATTGCAGCATGGCTTTTTAGTCCGTGGAATGTTACCACGAAATTCTCGAGTGCCATACATTTTTCATCTACTGATGTATTAGGTGAGCCATGCGACATAAATGCAAGATCAAGCTCTTTCATATATCCTTTATCAAGCATAATTATCTTGCCGCCAAGAGTTTCTTCTGCCGGAGTTCCATACACAACAAGCCTGCATGGGTAATCCTGAAGGCAGTTCTTTACTGCGATTGCTGCCCCTATTCCGGCAGGTCCCTGAAGATGATGTCCACACGCATGTCCGATTTTTTCAAGAGCATCATATTCAACAAGAATTCCAATCACTGGGCCGTCACTTCCATTATCCCATGTTGCCCTGAATGCTGTTTCAAGTCCTGTTCCACGCTCTACCGCAAATCCTTCTTTTTCAAGATAACTGCACAATATATCAGATGTCTTGTACTCTTCCCCGCTTATCTCCGCAAGGTCGAATATCTCATCTGACATATGGCATAAATCTTCTTTATAGCTGTCAATAACCGCCCCAAGCTGCTTCTTAATATCGTCTGACATAATATCTGCTCCTAATCAATTCTAATATCCAATCATTAATGCACCAAGCATAAACAGGCATCCAAGTGCTGTCCATATAAGGAACAGTGGCATCATGAACTTAAGCCATTTACTGTATGGAATCTTTGATACAGCGAGATATCCCATAAGTGATGATGACATTGGAAGTACTGAGTTAGAGAATCCGTCTCCTAACTGGAACGCAAGCACTGATGTCTGTCTTGATATTCCTACAAGGTCTGAAACCGGCACCATAAGTGGCATTGTAACTGCTGCCTGACCTGTTCCTGACACGATTACGCAGTTAATAAGTGACTGACATAAGAACATACCAACAGCCTTAATTGAATCTGGCATAACATTTACAATATTAACAATTCCGTACACGATAGTATCAAGAATATTGGCATCACTTAATATTACCTCAACTGTACGGGCAATTCCGATTATAAGACATCCTACAATAATGCCTTTAGCACCTTCTCCGAATTCCCTTGCAATTCTGCTAGGACCGTAACCGCTGATAAATCCGCATATCACACCCATAAATATGAACAGGCCTGACATTTCTTCAAAGTACCAGCCCTTCTTTGAAAGGCCATATATAAGTATTCCAAAGCCAAGTGCCATAACAATAAGAACTGCAATCTGTCTTACCGTAATTGTGTCTGTTGCATTGTCAAATGTGTACTCCTGGTCTTCAGGAATTCCATATATTACGCTTTTTTCAGGATGTGCTGCAACCTTTCTTGCATAGCAGATTATGTATGCACTTGTAGCAGCAAGAAGCACAACAAGAATGAATACTCTGTAAGCCATTCCTGAGAACAACTGCAATTCTGCTATATCCTGCGCAACTCCTACATTGAACGGATTAAGTAATCCGGCTGTGAATCCAACCGCTGCACCAAGTGCAATCATTGCTGTTCCTGTAACTTTATCAAGTCCTAAGAATAACGCAAGTGTTATTCCGATAGGAACGAATATCATAACCTCTGATGACATTCCCATTGTGAATCCGAATATAGAAAATAATGTCAAAAATACAGGAATTACAACATATTTGTGCTTAGAAAATGTCTTAGATAACTTCTTGCATAACGCTGTAAGTGCGCCTGTTGATGTAATTACCTGAAAAGCTCCGCCGATTATCAGCATAAATGTAATTGTTGACGCTGATTTCACAATTCCGGTATAGATTGCTGAAGGAATCTTTAACGGATTAAGCGGACTTGATGCTATTCTGTGATAACTTCCAGCTTCAACTAAAGTCTTGCCTGTTGCTGCATCTTTAAATCTTGTAAACTCGCCTGCCGGCACAATATATGTTGCCGCTGCAGCAATAAGAATAATTACCACAAGTATTACAAATGTATGTGGCGTTTTCCATTTTTTCTTTACTTTTGTTTCCATGAAATTTTCTCCCATAACTAATTTATATTTTTATATATTTTAATATAAATCATACTAAAAATAAAATTGTATGTTTTTATCGAAAGTATAAATCTAATTTATAGTTTCGATTGATTGATACATTTTAATTATGTATAATTATTACATTATTATTGAAACATGCACTATTTTAGAAAGGGAATTCATATGATTACTGAAAAAGACATGCAATATGTTCTTACAATTGCTAATTACGGAAATCTTACCAAGGCCGCCAATGCTCTGTTCTTGTCGCAGCCGGCTTTGAGCATACATCTTAAGCAGCTTGAAACTTCACTTGGCATACAGCTTTTTGAAAGGAACGGCCGCCGCATGATTCTTACATATGCAGGCGAGGAATTCGTGAAATCTGCCAGAGATATTACTATGAAATGCTTTGAGCTTGAAGACCGCATGATTGATATTGGCAAAAATGTAGCTGTTAAACTCCGCATTGGTTACATGGTCCGTCAGGTTGAGTCTCTCTTTCCATCTGTTATGACTGCATTTAACAGACTGTATCCACAGTCAGTTGTATATGCCATTGACGGACATCTCTCAGACCATGAAGAGCAGCTTCTTGCCGGTGACCTTGATATGTTCTTTGGATATAACAGCGTGAGCAACACCAGACTTTCATATGAAACCATATATGAAGACTGTCTTGTTGCCATTCTTCCCAAAAGCCACCCTGCTGTATCTTTCGCAGAATCTAAAGAATCATGCATCTATCCATGGCTTGATCTTGCACATGTAAGAAAAGAAAGATTCATCCTGCAGCACAGCAACCAGAGTATAAGACAACTTGAAGAAGACGCCCTTTTCTATGCTGATGTCCTGCCAGAGCTTACCTATAAGATAAGCAGTATTGACGCAGGAATCCGACTTGCTGAACAGGGATATGGAATTGCATTTACACTAAACAGTTATCTTACTTCAATGAAGCTTTCACCTGATTCAGTTGTATTACAGGTTGGCGACCCAGACTTGCGTATACCATTCTCCGCCGCCTTCCGCAAGGAAGATGAAAACCGGAAAGAACTGAAAGAATGGATACGGCTGACTAAAGAGCTTGTTTCCAGGCAATAAAATAACCGGCTGATACTGCATTTAGCTGTACCAGCCGGTATCTTAATATTATTCAATTATAATACTTCTACAAGCTCAATCCTAAAATTCAGTTCTTTTCCTGCCATCTCATGATTAGCGTCAAATGTAATATCTGTATCAGTTAAAGCAGCAACCCTAGCAGGGAATGGCTGTCCATACATATTCTGAAGATATACTTTATCATCAACTTTAAGTTCTTCTGCACCAGGAAGCTCACTTATAGGCAATGTTATGAAAGCTCTTGGATCGGCTTCTCCATACGCCTCCTCTGGCATAAGATGAACATCTATAACGTCTCCGACATTCATTGTTGCAACAGCCTTGTCAAAGCCCTGAATCATCATTCCTGCTCCACAAGTAAATTCAAGCGGTTCACCTCTGTCGTAAGAAGAATCAAACTGTGTTCCATCATTAAGTGTTCCTTTATAATGAACCTTTACCTTCTTTCCCACATTAGGTCCTTCAAATGATGGTGTAAATGTACCACAGCCACCGCCGCAGCCGCCACAACCACTACCACAGTCTGATTCACCTTCATCACTTCCACAATGTCCGCAACCTGACTCTTCATCTTCATGGCTTCCACAGTGTCCGCAGCCATGACCTTCTTCATGATCGTGATGATGGTCGCAATTAACACCTGCTGATGTTAAATCGCCATTAAGATATGCCTCAACTGCTGCATCTGCTTCTCCATCTGCTCCTGAATATACATCAATTCCAGCTTCTGAAAGTGCTGTGACTGCACCGTTACCAATTCCACCACATATAAGAACATCTACACCTTTATCCTTAAGAACAGCTGCCAATGCGCTATGTCCAGCTCCATCAGTGCCAATTACCTCTGCACGGACAATATTATTTCCTTCTGTCTCATAAATCTTAAAGCTCTCAGAATGTCCAAAATGCTGAAAAATCTGACCATTCTCGTATGTTACTGCTATTATCATCAATAATCCTCCTGATTAATATTTATTCTCACACAATGTATGAAAAATCATTTCAAAATCTTAAACACCTAAAACTCAATATCCACCGAACCATTTGCATATTTCATATAATCAAAAAGCTTCGACGCTGTAAGAAGTTCAAGTGGGTCTCTCTCAATATCATCTTCCTCAAATATCTTTGCGACTTCCTGTATTTCAGCATTAGAAAGAGAATTCATATATTCCCTCAGTTCAACTATCGGCATATTAAAAAGTTCTTCTTTGCTCTTCATAAATTAAAATCTCCCTCCAATATCTATTCCGAACGGCCTGTAAATATCACCTTACCGCTATTCCATAATTCTGCTGTTCTTTTAGCTGCATCAAGCCTGTCTTCATCGTTTTCAAACCTAAATGATGCTGACTGACAGCCGCAATCCATACACATCACATAATAAGAGTGATCTTCCTCTTCTAATATAGAAGGTCCAAAACATCTTGGACAATCCTGCAGATCAATCATTTCATAAATTTCCATGCTGCAACTCCTCGTAATAATAATCTAGTTTATCTTATAATTCTACATTCTATTGGGGATAGAAATCAAGTGGAAATAATTATATAACTTACATATTTACACATATTTTATGAATTATACACCTTCAGCAGATTCATTAAATCATTAATCTCCTCCGCTATCTGCTTTCCGTTATCAGTATCCTTTACAAACACCCGCTGTTTTTCCACATAAACAACCTGTGATTCAGACTCAATATCCCTGTTACTATTAATTGCCATATTAATGCTCATAAACGGATGATGTTCTTTAATCTTCATTCCATGCGAATTATAAATAAGTGTATAACCGGCTATTCCTGTGGCGGCATGATATCCTTCGCAGAAACCTCCATCTATAACAATCAGTTTTCCACCAGCCCTTACAGGGTGCTGCCCCTCTTTTGTCCTGACAGGAGTATGTCCATTAATAATGTGTGCATTCTCATTATAAAGATTAAACTCCCTCAAAATCATTTTACAGATTCTTTCATTTTCATACTGAACATAGTAGGGATTCTTATCCTCTTCAATTGCCTTCTTATAGTCAGCATTTCTATCCTTGTCAAGGAAAGTTCGTTCAAATGTTTTGATACACCTTCCAGTCACTGGTGATAATATATTACTCCACAAAAACCACATAAAATCAACTGCATCTGAATCGCCGGTTCTTGCCTGCCTTACCATTGACTCGCAATAATCAAGATACTCACGGCCTGAATACGACTTGCAATCCACAACAATTCCATCAAATACACCTTGTTCATCAAGTGGCACACAGCCGTGAAACAGAAGATTTCCATTATGAATCTTATAAATGCTGCCTTTGTCATATAGAAAATTGATATGCCTCTCAAGCGCCATACTGTTAATGAAATCTGCCCTGAATCTCCCCATCAGAAACATTTCTTCCATAGTAAGCTCATATGGATTATTCATGTCAACAGTTGGAAATTCATTAGTATTAAGAAAATAATCCTTATCCCCTATTCTTACTGTTCCTTTATCCAGATTCATCTTATCCAGCAGAAGTCTTCCTTCCATTCTGTATTCTGGGTGTCTCTTAATAAGCTGCCCTTCAAGCTTGAATAAAATCACAGAAATAGCTTTATAGACTGCGTCATCAACATTTTTATCTGAATATGTATTAACTGCGAACTGTAGAAGAAACCTTAGGCTTATTCCATAACCATTCTCAAGAATTGACATAGTTTTGTACTTAATATTATTCCTGACCACAAGTGCCATACACACCGGATTGCCGCAAAAAGCTCCCATCCACAATATGTCATGATTTCCCCACTGGATATCAACGCTGTGATGTTCCATCAGAAGATCTAATATTTTATCTGCATGTGGTCCTCTGTCATATATGTCCCCCAGTATATGAAGATGATCCACAGCCAGTCTTTTAATCAGATCAGTAAGAGCAACAAGAAATTCATCGCCATTATGAAGGCTCAGAATTGTTTCCATAATCTGTCTGTGGTACACACTCCTGTTGTCATCTTCATCCTTTTGCGCATGAATAAGTTCATCAATGATATATGCAAAATCCACAGGCATTGCTTTTCGCACCTTGGATCTTGTGTACTTAGAAGACAGAAGCTTTGCAATCTGAATCAGCTGGTTAAGTACATTTCTGTACCATTCATCATTCACCTTATTCTCATCCATAAGTATAGAAAGCTTCTCTCTCGGATAATATATCAGAGTGCACAGCTCCTGCTGCTCATATACAGTAAGTTCATCTCCATACAGCATCGCTACCTTCTCTCTAATTACTCCCGAACAATTATTAATTATATGGTAAAATGCATCATATTCCCCATGAAGGTCACTCATAAAATGCTCTGTTCCCTTTGGCAGATTCATAATTGCATTCAAATTAATAAGTTCGCGGTAAACTGACTGTTTTGTGGGATATTTCTCCTTTAATAACTTTAGATATTTATCGTATTCCTTCATGGGTTCTCCTTTTATCGTGTATTTGCGGTTTAAATTTCAGATTTCAAACTTTTTGATTTCATACGATTATTATAGGAGATTCATGTATAAAACACAATAATAACTACGTCCGAGACAATGTCCCATATTTTGAAGCAGATGTTTTATCAGTATTTTCACGAAAAGCTCGTACACATCTTTCCTCTTCTGGAATAAGGCTCAATTGGCAATCCTTTTCATCAAGCAATTCACATATGCACTTATATAACATTCTATTCTGCAGATTTATCGCTAACCCCCGTTCAATTAACGAATGCAGTACAAAACTGGCTGTTGTTACAGCATGCAATAAAATTTTAATATAAAATATAGAAGATTATTAAATTATGTCATAAAATTCTCGGCTTAATTAATAATTAGATTTAATCTATATACTGAAAAGACTGTGGTGCACTATTTACTCCGAAATCTTTTAATTCTTTTGGCTTGCCATATTTGATAACGTTTTTTAATTTATAAGCAACTGCTTGATCTCTATCTCTATAATATTTATCAAAAAAATTTTTATCAATTCCTGACTTTGCTTTTGTTTTTTTCCAAATAGTCTCTGGTTCATCAACAAGAACATCTTCGACTTCAGCTTCTCCTACTATTTTCATAATTGGAGTTGTAGAATAAATTAGGATCTTATCTACATGTCTTTTACATGCCTTTTTTCTAAATTCATATTTTTTACTTCCATTCAATATATTTTCTACATGATTAGGATTAATTGATAATAATATTGCACACATTATTTTCACTCCATTTCAAAATTTTATATAACATATTATACTGTAATCAATTTATGATTGCAACTCAGCCCAAACATTAGTTCTTGTCGATAAAAATTTCATTGGTCTCTCCCATATGAATTATTTTTTTAAACTGTTCATTGGTCATTTCAAAAAAACCCCAATATTGATTTCTCTCTAAGCCAATTTCTTCAATCAAGTCATGACGTACAATCCTCTTTTTTAAAGCTGCATTGTAAGTCATTTTTATAGCTTTACATCCTCCTTGACGAAACCAGTGATATAAATCATTCTTATCAAACACACTATATTTGCTTATATATCTGTAAAATTCTTCAAACGAATTAAATTCATTCTGATTTTTCACTTCTTCTATAACACAAACAGATGTTGCTACTGCAGAATACTCCGCACTTTTCCCATTTTCAGCAGTTCTATAAATAATAACTATATCTCCATATTTCAACATTTCAACTTGTTTCATTGAACATACATATACTTTTTGAATTGAATTTGTATAAGAAACATCTGTAATAATATTTTTATTCTCTGTGGTTAGAATAGAATCTGGAAACATAATTGAATGATATTTAGGATAAATACCCAACAAATATTTCTTTACTGATTTGTAATCAACTAAAGGAAAATCTTTTTTAATATCTCCTGTTATTATATTCATTCTTTTCAAATAAACATTTTCTTTATTTTCACCTTTTCCTTTTGTTCCATAAAATTCAAAACCAAACTGTTGCACCAAATCGATAAGTGATTTATGTTTTTCATAAATAGTTACATAACACACATCTACTTTTTCGCACAAAGCACAATCCATAATTATTTTGATAAATTGTTCTCCCATTTTAGTTCCATGTGCATCAATTTTAAAAGTTCCAACCTTTAATATTTTGTCAGCATAAATAGGTGGCACAACATCTTCAACATACATTTTTTCAATTTTCAAATACAAAAAACCGACTAACTTTTCATCAATGTATTGAACAAATGCATTCTGATTACTTTTCCTTTTAAACCAATCATCAAAACCAGGATAATCTGCTCTTAAAGATTGAAAAAAAGGATCTTGTAAATTAATTTCTTCAAATGTCTTTTTTATAATATTATTCAATCTATCCCCTCCAATCTCATTAATTTTTCATAAATTCTGCTTTAGTACACCAATTCTAAAGAATATAATTATTGCCATTAAATAACATAAAAATCTGATAATGTATACTCTCTCTTATGTACTCTCGACGCTTCATTATACTTCCTCATAGCAACCGCAATAACCATTTGGTACTGAAGTAATTCTTCATGAAATCATAGAATTTTACATTTATTATCTTTAAATTCTTTTTGCAGAAACTATTTACCCATACACAAGCTGTTTGTATGTTTTATTATCAACCAAAATTCTATTTGGAGAAATTACAGAAACATTTACTCCATTTTTATCTTTCTTCTTTCGGGTTATTTCTCCATACGCAATAACCATAATTTTATTGGGATGTTTTTGCACTAATTCTTTTACTTTGGATACATATATTTCAAATTCTTGCACTCCAGACGATAATTCATTTGAGTAGAACGCTTCTGGAAAAGCAATATTAACAGTACTATGTTTCGTTGCTAAATTAAAGTAAGCATATTTTCCTTTTTTCTTATCCTCTTCTAACTGAACATTACTTATAAATCCGTAAACTGATTTTCTACATCCAATATCATCAGTACTTATATATTCAGCATCTTCATAATAAATTCTTGGCAAATATTCACTCTTTTTCCCATTTTCATCACCTTCAAATACTGCAACTTCATCTTCGCCAATTACATCAACTTCCATACTACCATTAGGAGGATCAATTATATCTTCATCCGAATATTGTTTAAGTAATCCCTCCATTTTTCTTTTTAATCGTCGTAATATTATTTCTTCACTTAGCTCTATACTTTGATAATAAGCATTTAACTTTTTTCTTCCCATTTTACCCTTATAATCAACATGATAAGGACAACTTTTTTCATGTAAATTTCCCTCTTTATTCCATGTACTAAAGAATTTAATATCATTTTTTCTTTGTGTAAATTTTATTCTAGCTTGGCATCCCTTGATGCATGTTAAATACCCTTTGTATTTTGCTTCGTATTCGTTTTTCTCTAAATTTTCGCAATATATTTTCTTCTTGCTGTCTCCTTCAACATTTGATATTGCATACATTATTTTTCTTGCCATGTATTATACCTCCATTCTTTGGTATCCATTTTAAAAAAATTATTATTTATCAACCTATCATATAGTATCATTTTAATCGCAAATATTTTGCAACATATTATAATTTTCATTATCTACGACCATACAATTTAGCTTATGCCTTCATTATTGCGTTCAAAATATGACTCTTCAACTATTGCATATCACTTTATTAATAAAAATTTGATCAGTTAATAATTCTTTCACAAACAGTTTAGTTAAAAAATAAGCACATCAATTTCTCCTTCTTTTTAAAAATGGAATTAAATTACATGTAACACTTCAAGAGAGGCCTCATCAACCTCTCTCCATCATATATCCCAGTCCCCAAGGGGACTTCGTTTTACAACCTGAATTAACCCAACCTTACCCATAGTACCTTACTCCTTACCCTATGTATCCTTGAATTAATCCAAACAATTATTTTCACAATCCGACTTGTCTAAATATTAACATATTATAATCAGTTTATCAATCAATATTGCAATTCTCTACCTGAATTTTCTGCTCCAATCACAAACCACATTCCAGAATAACAAAAAAACTCCGCCAGCAAAGCAAATGCTTCACCAACGGAGGTCAATTTCACATATATTAAATTAAAAATTTATGCATTATTTTGTGTCCATAACAAAACTAGAACTAGACAAATACATACCTGCATCTCAATCAGACCTTCGTAACAATAGCAACACAGTTTCCCTCTATTTCCACAGTTTTATTACCTACAGTTATATAGAAACTATCACCCACTTTATATGCCTTAACATCTTCTCCTACGCGTATAGTTCCACATCCTTCCGTAAATATCACAGAGCGGAAATAAGCTGTATCAACATTAATAGATACTGAATCGGATATATCATATTTATAACATTCAAAATATTTGCAGCTTACTAATAACTGACCTTCTGATGAGTCCTCTTCAATAGTTGCTGCGGCTTCATTCGTAGCTTCATCATATGCATTAATGCTGCTTTCATATGGCACATATCTTTTAGTATCCACAACATCAAGAGCCTTATCTACATGCAGCTCGCGCTTATTTCCGAACTTGTCCCTGCGGTCATAATCATACATTCTGTAAGTACAATTTGAATTCTGCTGGATTTCGCATATAAGGATTCCAGCTCCGATAGCATGAATCGTACCGGCTTTTACCATGACACAATCGCCTTTGCTGACTTCAACCTTATTAAAAATTTATGTTATATATTCCATCCCATTCATTATCATTAATCCACCCATTCCCAATCCTATCCGTACACCCAGCAATCATCTCATCGTCCGAAATATAATTTACAATATTACATATAGGAATATTCATGGTTACAAGTATATCTTGTAACGGCATTTTATTTTCTAAAAACATAAACCTGAATAACCATTTTCTGAAATTAGCGGGAGAAAAATTATTATAAGACCTGACCCTTTTATATCCAACTGCAAAGATTCTGATTACTATCAACACATTTTTATATTGTACTTTTAAAATTTAACATGCTCTCCTGTCAAATTTATTTTTCGTTGTCAACATTGTCAACCTCTTGCTGACCTTTTTCTTCCACATTTTCCATATATTTTTTGGCATCCTTCATAAAGCTAACCGCAATCATCACAATTACCGCTCCAATCGGGAATGCCGCCACAATACTCACCGACTGAAGATTGTTCATAGAACTTTCTGCAAACAACAATGCAATCGGAAGCAAAATCAGCAAAATACACCACATCAACTGAATGCCCTTATTCGGTTGCTCACCATCTCTCAATGTGTGATAGCTGTAGCAGGATGCTGTCAATGCAATTGAGTCAAAAGACGTCGCATAAAAAGCAATCATTGTCAACAAAACAACTACCATAATAACAGGCGCACCCGGCATCGTCTTAATGATAGATACGATCATCCCGTACAGGTCACCGCTCTCCAGATACTGTGCAATAAAGTCAGCTTTTCCGGTCACCTGCATTCCCATAGAATAGTTACCCAGTACAATAAAGCTCGTCAATGTGGAACCAACACCAAATATATAGCCACCAAGAATTGTCTGACGCACTGTTCTGCCACGAGAAATGCTTCCGATAAAGAACGGAGCAGCCACACACCAAACCATCCAATAAGCCCAATAGTAAATCGTCCAATTCTGCGGAAAGTTCGATGTACGGAGCGGGTCAGTAAATGTAGACAGATCAACAAAGTTCTGTATCATTCGACCAAGTGAAGAAAAACCAGTTTCAATAATGTACCGTGTTTCTCCACCAAACAGCAGCACAAAGGCAATCAGACCAAAGAACATATAAATACAAATGTTTGCCAACTTGCTGATCCCCTTAAATCCATGCAGTAAGGAATATGTATATACAGCGCAGGTAATCAGAAGAATAATAATGTTGATTACAGTACGACTAACAGCAACATGGAACAGTTCGCCAATAATAGTTGCCATCAGCGGTGTTGCCACGCTAAATGTGGTAGCAGTACCAGCAAGGAGTGCGAACACAGCTAACATATCAATAATGCGACCTGCCCAGCCATCAGTATGCTTTCCAAGAATCGGGCGGCAAGCCTCTGAATATTTCTGACGATTCCTTTTTCTTACATGGAGCATAAAGCCAAAGGCAACAGCCAGTACCAGATAGAATCCCCACGGAATGAAGCTCCAATGGAACAGTGGATATACGCCTGCCCAATCCTGAATACTTCCCATCTCTGTCAGATGCGGATCAGTTGCATACAGCACCCATTCCGAAAACGAATAGAACAGAATATCTGCTGCAAGACCACAGGTGAACATCATTGAACCCCACACAAAAAAAGAATACTTCGGCTTCTCATTTTGCTCGCCAAAAACTATGTTACCGTACTTAGATCCAGCAATATACAGAGAAAGAATGAAAATTCCCAATCCAATTACTAAGTAATATGTTCCAAAAGTATCACCTAAAAAAAAACGAATCTGGCTCAGTACTGCATTCGATTGTTCTGGTGCCAAAAAGAATAGAACACATAATGCAATTACGATTGCCAAGGGCACCAGTGTTATCATCCAGTCTATTTTTCCATGTTCTTTTTTAGTATTCATTTACTTTTCCTCCACATATTTTTTATAGCTGGCATCTAGAGCAATTAGCTCACTCAGATTATCCACCTCTATAATATCGTCTCTATTCATAGGACGGATACCCAATTGATACTCCTTTGGGTAGCAGAACATCGCCACATCATCCCAGTAGATTTGTTTATTCTTCTTTTGTTCAAACTCAATTTCGAGATGACGTTTTAGTTTTTTCCCATCCTCTGCAGTCCAGCGGGAAATACTGTACAGCTGCCATCCGCCTTTTCCACCTGTCCGACTGCATGCCGTAACAATGCCATTCTCAACAGTCTGAAGCCACTCATCCGTTTCACCATCTGTCCAAACACTGTTATAACCAGAGCGTTCAAATTCTGGTGCAAGAATTTCAGGATTATAAATAATCTGATCACCATCCAGAATAATCGCATTTTCAATATGCTCTCGTGCTACATAAAGGGAAGATATATTGTTGCAAGTATCATAGTATGGATTTTCAATCAACCTGACACCAGAATACTCCTTTTCAAGTGTCATAAACTGTTCTTTAAGATAACCGACAACAACATAAATCTCATAAATTTCATTTTCATGCAGACCATCAATGACTGTGTCGATCATCCGCACCCCATTCACTTTAACCATCGGTTTCGGTGTTGACAGTGTCACTGGGTGCATTCGATTTCCTAAACCAGCTGCCATAATAATAGCTCTTTCTATTTTTGGCATTTACTCTTCCTCCCCTTGCTTTTTCAATTCTTCTTGAACGATTCGATAGTAATCCTTTGCATATCGGTACTGTCGAAGCGAATACTCACCAAACTCCACACCGAGATTTCTCTTATACTCACACCAGTTGCTCCATAAAAGTCCGCAAGCTGCAATATAACAATAAATCTTGATTCTAATCTCATCACTACAGCCTTCAGTAAAGTAGGCTGCAATTAATTGATCAACCTGACGTTTATTATAAAGAGAATAAATACAGAACATTGCAACGTCCACATGAGGATCCTGCATTCCTGCATACTCCCAGTCAATCAGTCTGATTTCTTCTTTTCCGTCCTTCTCCACAAAAAGGAAATTATCCGGTACTGCATCAATATGAGTCAGAACTTTTTCTCCCACATGTGCATCAATATAAGGCTTTAGTGACAAAACATTTGCTTTTGTTTTCTCATAATCCTTATAAATAGAAGGCATTCCATCCCACAGTGTTTCGTAGAACTCCGTCTGCCAAAAAATATCAAACTCATGATTTACTTTTAATTTCAAGTCATGGAACGCATGTAGCCGCATCATACATTTCTTAACGTCTTCGTAGTTCAATGGATTACATACTCTTGCGCCTTCCAAGAATTCCGTGATTTTATAGCCATTTTGTGGGTTGATATACGCAATATCATCGCAGATGTGCTTTCCTTCAATAACTTGATAAACTGCTGCCTCCTGACGACGATTGATAAGCTGGTCAGTTCCCTCACCCGGAATACGCATGATATATTTTTTTCCTTTGCAAGTAAACAGAAAAGACCGATTTGTCATACCTTTTTTCAAAACAGTAATATTCGTAACCGCTTCCGGCTTTGCTTTTAGAACATTGCAAATCGCCTGAATTGCATCTGTTTTCAACTGATTAGAATTGCTGTCGATTTCCCGTAGTTGCTCATAAGTATTGATTTCCACTACATCTGCTGAATGAACCACGCGAGCTAGTACTATCATCCGATCCTTGTTATAAAGAGCTTCCTCCCAGAATGCTCCATCATACCGCTGATTTTTACATAACTCTTCAATACATTTCGCAACTGTATCTGCATCCTCTTTTACCAGATAGCAGATACCAATCATTGCATTGCCACCAGAACTTTCTGGCACAGTTACCAGTTCCATTTTACGATTAACGCGAACATTGCTTTCATTGACCACCATGTCACTAACCATATACCAGGAATACAATTCATGGCGATGAAACGGATTTCGATTACACCAAATGTCACAAGGAATAATGTAAGCATTCTCCAAATGTTCTTTTACAAGTTTGATCGAATGTAAATTGTTCTTTGCCGCATAATCAGCATTAACCACGAGTTCTACACCATATTCATCAATCAAGTACTCATATTTTTCTTTCATGAAACCTACAACCACATAAATTTCTTTAATCCCAACTTCATGAAGCTGCTTGATAATACGTTCAATTAATGGCTCACCATTGACTTTCAAAAGACCTTTTGGCATTTCCGTATTAATGGGAACCATCCGCATACCGAATCCCGCTGCCAGGATAACTGCACGCTGTGGAGTTTTCTGTTTGAATTCTGTAATTGCTTTCACTGTTGGACGTATAGATTCATCTAAATAATCAGCTTTGATAAGTTCCTTTAGTGAACGGTTTACTACTCCTAATGAATGACCTGATACTTCTGCTAGAATCCTTTGATTGATAAATGGTTCCAATAAAAGCGTATTCAAGATATCGCTTTCTTGTTTGTTCATTATTTTCTATTTCCTTTCTTTCATGATTTTTCTTATCTTTCTTTTCGTGAACACCTTGTTAAACATAAACCTCCATTTCTGGAGGTTGTGTTCATTTCTGTTTATATTTGTACTAAATTTCTCTATAATATTTTTTATAAAATCAGGTGTGGCAGTATTGGTGATTTCAAATGTAACTCCATTGGTTTTTATTACACTGTAAAGTCTATGATGTGATCTATTAAAACCACTGTGAAGATTTTTATAGTACTGACAAAAACCGTTTAAATGCAGCAAATCCCTTTTCTGTGCGTTTATATACACCTGCACATTCCAGAACTTGCACAAAACAATCTGCAATTTCCTTCTGAATAATACTCTCTATATTTTCTGTTGTAATATCATAATAATCCAGCCATTCATCTACCCAGTCAGCATGAATTTTTATTTCCTCTATATCATGAATATTTTTCCCTTCAATAATAGCTTTCGCAAGTATATCCATTTCTTTTTTCAGCCTGGAAGGAAGTACTGCAAGCCCCATCACTTCTATCAATCCAATATTTTCTTTTTTAATGTGATGCAGTTTTTCCTCTGGATGATACACACCCCATGGCCTGTCCTCTGTCGTAATATTATTTCTGAGAACCAAATCCATTTCATATAAATTCCCATTCATACGTGCAATTGGCGTAATTGTATTATGTGGTACTCCATCTGTTTCACTAAAAATAAATGCCTCTTCATCCGTATACCTACGCCACTTTTGCAAAATATAGTCAGACACTTTTGCAAGTCTTCCAATGCTGCTTCCCTGCAATCTTATGACTGACAGTGGCCACTTAACACACCCCGCTGTCACATCTTCAAATCCTGCAATCTCAAACATATACTCATATGGAGCTTCTGCCATAGAAAAAGTATATGCTCCACCCTGAAAATGATCATGGCTAAGAATTGAACCTCCTACTATCGGCAAATCCGCATTTGAGCCTAGTGTATAATGTGGAAACTGTCTTACAAAATCCAATAACTTTACAAAAACAGCTTCATCAATCTTCATCGGTGTATGTTTTGCATTAAACACAATACAGTGCTCGTTATAATACACATAAGGCGAATACTGCATGTAATAATCTTGTCCATCTAGTTTTATTGGAATAATTCTATGATTTTGCCTTGCCGGATGTGAAAGTGTTCCTGCATATCCCTCATTTTCTGCACATAACAAACATTTAGGATAATCATTCTTTGCTTGAATTGCTGCTCTCGCTATGTCCCGTGGATCTTTTTCTGGTTTAGAAAGATTAATTGTAATATCTATCTTGCCATACTGTGTGTCTGCTTTCCATTTTTTATCTCTTGCAACTCTGTCCTTACGTATATAATTTGTATCCTGACTGAATTGATAATAGAAATCGGTTGCTTTTTTTGGATTTTTGACATACAAATCTGTAAATTTTGCTCTGACCACAGAGGGTGCAGGTGTTAAAATCCCCATAATTTTAGTATCAAATAAATCCCTGTATACATTTGTATTTTCAGGTATCAATCCATGCTCCGCTGCATAATCAGTCATATCAGATAGAATTTCTGATAACTGTCTGATTGCTTTATCCGTCTGAGTATAACTGTCAAGTCTAAACAACTCTAAAAGTCTGTTAATCACATAAATTTTATCGTCTTCCTCAACCAATCCTTTTTCAATACCGTAACCTACTAATTCTGAAATAAGTTCATTCATGTTATACCTCCTAGTATCCATCCGGATGATTTACATGCCATTTCCATGCTGTTGAAATAATCGTCTCAAGATCTGCATACTGCGGTTTCCACCCAAGCACTTTCCTTGCCTTTTCACTGGATGCTATCAACACTGAAGGATCACCAGCTCTTCTTTCTTCTTCTCTTATAGGAATTGTATAATTTGTTACCTTTCTTGCCATCTCAATAACTTCTTTTACTGTAAACCCTACACCATTACCAAGATTAAAAATATTGCTTTCTCCACCTTTTGAGAGATATTCCATTGCAAGGATATGTGCCTGAGCTAAGTCATTTACATGGATATAATCTCTTACACAGGTTCCATCCTTTGTGTCATAATCATTTCCAAATACAGATATGTATTCTCTCTTTCCGTTCGGAACCTGCAAAACAAGCGGTATCAAATGTGTTTCTGGATTATGTGCCTCTCCGATTTTTCCATTCGGGTGTGCTCCACAAGCGTTAAAATACCGAAGTGAAACATATCGTAAGTTATACGCCTTAGATGTCCATTTAAACATTTTTTCCATTGACAACTTTGTTTCACCATAACAGTTTGTTGGAAGTGTACGATCCGTTTCCAAAATAGGTATACTTTCTGGCTCTCCATATGTAGCTGCGGTTGATGAAAATACAATCTTATCAATGCCATGCTCAACCATACTTTCAAGCAACACTTCTGTTCCACATAAATTATTATTATAGTATTTCAGTGGATTTTTCATACTCTCTCCAACTTGTGAGCTGGCAGCGAAATGAATAACACCATCTATCTTTTCTTTTGATAAAATATTATCAAGGAATATCTTGTCCCTTATGTCTCCTTCATAAAACTTTGCCTGAGGATGTACTGCCTCTTTAAACCCTGTAAGCAAATTATCAACTACAATTACTTCATAACCTGCATCAACCAGCTCATATACTGTGTGTGAACCAATATAACCAGCCCCGCCTAAAACCAAGATTCTCATAATAATACCTTCTTTCTATTTCATAACACTTTTATGCCACCATATTTTCTTATTCTCAAATCTTTACAAGAATCTTTACCAAATATTTTATCCATTTCGTATTTGTAATTCTCCACATATCCATTATTCACAAACGCCTGTATGGTTCCAGCAAAACCTCCTCCATGTACCCTGCATACACCATTTTGTCCCAAAAACATTTCGCTTACAAATAATGCCAAGGATACATTCTGATTTTTTATATCCTGATTTGAGTAAACATTCTGCAGATATTTAAAAGAAGAATTGCCTGACGCTTTCACATCATCTAGAAATGCTCCTATATTTCCTGCTTTCAATGCACTTACTTCTTTTTGTACTCTTTTATTTTCATAGATAAAATGCAATGCCCTAAGGACACATCTGTCTCCAAATTTTTTTCTTAAATCAGTAATATTATCCAATACATCACTTATAGATATGTCACGCAACACTTCTTTTCCAAAATATTTTGCAACCAGTTTCATTTCCTTTGGAATTGCTGCATATTCGTCTGTTAAATCAGCATGTGAACCTTTTGTATCTGTAATACATAACCTATAACCATACTTTTCCATATCAAAATCAATTTTTTCTACATATGGGCATTCTGGGTTGGCAAAATCAATATGTACAAGATTACCAATTGAACTTGCCATCTGATCCATCAGACCACAAGGCTTTCCGAAATAAACATTTTCAGCATACTGTCCAATAATGGCTATCTCTGTCGCTGAAACTTTTCCACAATTATAAAGTCCAGACAAAATCGTTCCTATCAGTGTTTCAAATGCTGCCGAAGATGAAAGTCCCGCACCAATCAGCACATCACTTGTTATATATGCCTGAAAACCTCCAACCGAATAATTTCTTTCAAGGAATCCAGAAACCACACCTTTTATCAACGCCTTTGTTGTTTCCTTTTCTTTTTCCTCTACAGATACATCATCAAGCCGGATAATGATTTCATCATAGTTGTCAGAAACCAATCTGATTACATTATCATCTGTCTTTCTTACAACTCCTATTGTATCAAGATTAACAGATGCTGCCAAAACCTCTCCGTTCTGATGATCCGTATGGTTGCCGCCAATCTCACTTCTTCCCGGAGCACTGAACAACTCCACATCTCCCGGCTTATAGCACTGCTCGAATTTCTTTATTGCATTGATATAGCGTTCTCTTTGATAATAAATTTTCGTCTCATCAGCATACACATCTAAAAGTCTCTCATCATATACGCCATCTAGGAAACTTTGTATCAATATATCTGTCTGCATCTCAATCACCCCACTTAAATCAACATTTATCGGATAATATATAATAACGAATAATTTTTATCAGCCGATCATATCTAATTATACTTACTAATAGAAATCAATCCTATTGTTATTCTTTGTTATCCGTAAAATCACCTTGCATTCTTGTTATACATAATATACAAAAAATAGCCCAAAAAATCCATATCATAAATTGTACAGATTATGCACAAAACAATATTATTAGTCATCCCAGTTAAGCATAATTTTTATTTTCCTAATCCATTATAATTTTTCATTCAAAGCCTATAATTCAAATAATTTATAACATTACATTAGTTTGTTTCATTTATGACTTGTTTTATTAAAGTAAATAGACATTATATGCATAAAATGATAAAATAACATTGTGTATTTAATGATTTCCTATATTTACAACAGTATATATGCATATTATTTTTTAATTACACGTAAAGGGGGCTTTATATGTATACCAATAACGCATACTTGAACAATTCCACTATTGACAGGAAAGATAAATCAAAGGAACTAATTATAACCATGTGTGGTACCTATAAGCTATATACTAAGCCAAAACTTCCTACATGGCGTCCGCGTGGCAGACTGGATTTCCAATTACTTTTTATCGCATCTGGAAAAGCCCACTTCCATTTTAATAATGATTCAGATGAAACCATCGTTCATGCTGGTCATATGGTATTATACAGACCTAAAGAACCTCAAAAATATGAATATTATGCAAAAGATAATGTAGAAGTTTACTGGGTACATTTCACTGGGAATAATGTTACCAATCTTCTTCGTTCCTATGGATTAACTGATGACAAAAAAGTTTTCTACTGTGGTTCTGGATCTGAATATCAGATTCTGTTTCGTGAAATGATCAAAGAACTGCAGATGTGTCAGAATGGATATCCTGAAATGCTAGAAATGTATCTACGACAAATTTTTATAAGACTACATCGGCATTTTTTATCTTCTGTATCTCATGATAATACACATAAAGCTGATGAAATAGACAATGCTGTTTCATACTTTAGTGAACATTATAATGAACCAATTAATATTGATAGCTATGCAGAGCAAAATAATATAAGTACAAGCTGGTTCATTCGTAATTTCCGCTTATATACTGGTATTACACCTAAACAATTTATTATGCGTAAAAGAATATACAATGCAGAAGCACTTCTGCAGAATCCTCAATATAACATTAACGAAATTGCCAGGATTGTTGGCTATGAAAACCCTCTGTATTTCAGCCGAATATTTCAAAAGTTAAAAGGTTTATCACCATCTGAATATAGAAAAAACATATAACTAAAAGCAGAGAATATAGGTTCTCTGCTTTTTCTAATAATATGCATATTATTTGTGGGGAATTTGGTCATCAACATATAAAATATTATTTATCATGTTCCATCCTTTTTCTATATTCTCTAGGTGTAATTTTATATCTATCCTTAAATACACGGTTAAAAGTTCTTTGACTTTCAAATCCGCAATCAAGACATATGTTTGTTATAGAATCCATCGTGTTTTCAAGTTCTGAAACTGCATAATTTAACCGGACTCCATTCACATATTTACTAAAATTACAATGAAATGTCTTCGCAAACATTCTTGATAATACATATTTGCTTACACACAATTCATATGCCATTTTTTCAAGGCTGATGTTTTCTCTAAAATTTTTGGCTACATATTCCACCGAATTGTAAATAAGATCATCTCTTCCTACTGCACTTTTATCAATCAGTGGCATTGTTGTGAAAACATGTGCTAAAATCATCTGTGCATATGCCTTTATCAGCATTGAATTGCCATCTGTTATTTCTGCCAAATATTTTATAGCATTTACTACATCCGGATGCACTTTTCTTTTTTTCACAACTGGATTTTCAGGACTGTAATTCTGAAGTTCTTTATAGTATGAGGGAAATAGTTTTGGATCAAGATATAAATATATTACCTTATTCTTCTTTTTCCCAAAAACTTGATAATGATGTATTACATTAGGAAATATTATTGCAAAATCCCCTTCATCCATATGGAACAATTCAGGTCCCACTCCAAGCTCTACTTCTCCATCCGTTACATACACAACTTCTATTGCTTCATGCAGATGCGGCGGCACATGTACTGGTTCTTTCCACTCGGATGATAATCCCGTATTTTTATTTTCATATACCAATAACACTTACAAGCAACTCCTTTTATTTATAATCCCTGTTTCTCCACTACCCTTCTTGTTTTAATTATTCGACCAACCAAATCCACTGTAGGTTCCAATGTAATCACCAATAACATAATTATCACAAAAAAACTCTTTACCCAGTCTTTGGTAATCTTAAACTTCATATTCTTATCCCGCGATTAACATATGCTAAAGGAATAATCCTTATCATCTTCTGCACTGATATGATATTCCTCTTCTACATCAGTTCCCCAGCTGTCAATGCCTCCAACACCTCTTACTGCACCATATACACATAAAACAGTTCTTCTTGCTGGTGGCAGTTCTTCATGATGGAGGGCATTTTCAATCTCCGATGCCGTATAAGGCAGACAAGAAAATGCAAAATTTTTGTCATTTTTTTCAATTCGTAAAATTTGAGACAAGCTGTCCGTCCTGCTGTTATCAAGTGTTGTATGTCTTGTAACTTCAAGCCACTCTGTATCCATTCTCATACCACATTCCTGTGGAACAAGATATTGTGTAAGACTCAGGTCATTAATCTCATAGATTCCTTCTTTGGCTCCTGCCTTTCTATCAGGATATGTTTCCCCAGACAGTCCCTTATATAAATATTTGTCTGCCAGGGTTGGCATAATAAACCTCATTCCAAATACAGGAAATTCTGGAAGTCCCTGTACCCCATTATAATGTACATCCACACGAATCTTTCCAGATACGTCAACCGTATAGCTTACAAGTACAGTTGTCGCTGGAGTTGTTATGGTCTCATATGTATATTTTACGACAATTTCATCAGCATAAACATCACAACCATAGCTATTATTATCTGGTGCATAAGGTTTTTGTTCCTTACCATCCATGATAACCTGAACTTCTTTACAGTCAATAAACATATCTGCTGAAAGCCAGCTACCGCTTTTAATGTGGAACCTGCTTCCTCTGTCATTATCTGTCAATGCTCTCCAGAAAGTAGGTTTAGGACAACGATACAGCCACTCGTAGCCATTTTTAACGATAGATTCCAATCCACCCTGTGCATAAGAAAAAATATAATCATATCCTTCTCCATGTACACCAAGTGTATAGTCACCATAGACAACTCTTAATTTATCTGTATAAGCCATAGTAGTACCTCACTTCCTGCATCGCTGGTTTTTCTTTCCTGTCAGCAAATACAATTCCATTTGCTGAGAATTCATAGTCTGCTGGTTTATCGTCAAAATCTCCGCCATATCGTAAAACATCTTTTCCTGTCACTGGATCCTTTACCATAATTGCCTGGTCAATATAGTCCCATATAAATCCACCATGATACATATCATATTTGTCAATCAGTTTCATATACGAGCCAAGTCCTCCCATGGAATTTCCCATATCATGCATGAATTCACATAAAATATATGGTTTCTTCGGACTGTTGTTCAAATATTTCTCTACATCCTCTGGCTTCGCATACATTCTGGTCTCTAAATCAGAAATTGTATCCTCGTATGCCCTATTATAATAAGCACTCTCATAATGAACTAATCTTCCATCCTGCTTTTCAGCAAAATAAACATTCATTGCCTCTATGTCGTCACCTGCATATGATTCATTTCCTAATGACCAGAAAAGGATGGATGTATGATTTTTAAAAGTTTCAAAATTATTTTTTGCCCTATCAATTACGGCACCCTTCCACTGTGGAAAAGATCCTGGTACATTACATGATGGTTCAATTGCACCTAACTTCTGGAACGAACCATGGCTTTCCAAATTTGTTTCTGCCATCACATAAATACCTGCATTGTCGCACATATAGTACCATGGTATCTGATCAGGATAGTGGCAAGTACGCACGGAATTAATATTATTCCTTAACAAACAGGATATATCTGCTTTCATATCTTCTATACCAATGCATCTTCCTGTTTTTGCATTCCACTCATGACGGTTTACACCTGTAATAATAAGGCGTTTTCCATTTAAATAAATTATTTTATCTATAATCTCTATTCGTCTAAAACCGATATCATAAGGGATTACCTCTGCCAAGGAACCATCCTCAGCTTTAAGTTCAACATAAGCATGATACAAATATGGGTTATGATTATCCCACAGTTTAACATTTTCTAAACCAACACATATCGTACCTTCTAAATAGTCATTATCTTTATTTAGCTGTATGGATTTCTCTACTAATACATTTTCTTCCCTGTCTTTTAAAATAAAGCCTGCAGTTACATTCTGACCATCAAGGGCGGACACTTTCATGTTTACAGTTATATTTCCGCTTACATTATCCCGGTTTAATACTGGTTTGAACCAAACATCCTCCAAATGAACATCTGGTATTGCCTTCAAAGTAACATTTCTGAAAATTCCAAAGAATCTGAAAAAGTCTTGATCCTCTAAAAATGCTGCTGTACTCATCTTATGTACCTGTACTGCCAGTACATTTCCCTTTTCCCTAATATATGGTGTCAAATCAAACTCAGAAGGTGTGAAGCTGTCCTCGGCATAACCTATAAACTGACCATTAAGCCAAAGATACATAGCTTCTTCTACACCTTCAAAGCAGATATGGATTCTCTTTCCACACATGCTTTTTTGCAAATCAAAGTATTTTATATAAGAACCCACCGGATTGTACTTTGCCTCTGAAAACATTCCTTTTTCTGCTCCAGTTGCCTCCATACTATAGGCTCCTCTGTGGTACTCTTTTCCTTCCCATGGATACATAGTGTTGATATAACGGATTTTATCATATCCAGCCAGTTCAATATGTCCTGGAACCATAATTTTATCAAATCCTGATGTATCAAATGTATCTTTATAAAAATCAACAGGTCTTTCCATCACATTTTTGCTGTAAGCAAACTCCCATTGACCATTTAATGACTGTAATAATGGATTTTTTTCTTTTTTCATGTCTGAATAATCCAGATAATAACAATGATCACTATGTGGTTCCAATTGATTTACTTTAAACACTTCTGGATTGTCCAGCCATTTCATATCAGCATTCATATTTTTCCTCACTTTCCATATAGCCCATAATTTCTGTTCCATTGTGAAAGATAGACACCAAACTTCAGACCATATTCCTTACACGCCTCTGCTGTTTCACGCACAATATCACCTTTCCCATTCTTATAAGGTGGGTTTTTAATGCTGTGCTCTGTATACTTGCTTGGTAAGAGGCAAAAGCCGTCGTGATGCTTACAGGTAAGTATCAATCCTTTCATTCCTTTATATTCCATATCAGCATTCCTCCAACTGTTTTTTTAGTTTTTCGTTTGCATCTTCAACATTCATTCTTGACATGATGAATGTAATTATTAATGACAATACCATAGGAATCCATAAATACATAATATGAAGCATATTTAAGCAAGAGGCCGGCTGCACCGCTGCTTCCTTAACAAATCCGCTTGCATCAAGCAACCATCCACATAATGCAACTCCGATTCCTCCTCCGATTTTCGTACCAAAAGATGTGCATGAATACATAGTTCCATCAATGTGTTTATGCTTTGTAAGATAAGTATATTCTGAACAGCTTGCAACAACTGCTCCCATATCACCCTGCCACGGTGCCATTCCAAGTGCTGCAATCGCTGTAAATGCAAGCATAAGTGGAACGCTTCCCATATAACCTGCAAAGATGACTCCGACACGTCCCACTGTTCCAAGAACATAGCCTGCAAAGTTCATTCGATATAAACCTTTCATTTTTTCCACCAGCATAGGAGTGATGCACATTGCGATAATAACAGGGATATTAATTGCCCATGAAAATACGGAATACAGATTTTCATTTTTCAAAATATAAATCATATAATAAATGCCCATATTTAACATAGCTGAATAAATCTGCTGACAAATATAAGTTGCACAAATCATAAGATAATATTTATTAGAAAATAAAAGTTTTGCAGCCTCTATTAGTCCATACTTTTCTTCTGTGTGATTCTTCCCCGCTTTTAATTCTTCTTCTGGAAGCTCCTTAATTGAAAAAACTGAAATTGTATTTACAATCAATCCAATAATGGCATATACAACGGCAACCATTCTCCATGCTGCTGCCCCACCGCCTGCTGCTCTTACAAACTGTACTGTAACAGACTGAATAAGTAAGCTTGTCGAAAATGCAAAGATAAATCTCCATGATCCCATCTCTACACGTTCCCTGCTGTTTTTTGTACAAAAAGTAACTAATGATGCATATGCTATATTGTTTGCAGTAAAAAATACTGCATTTAACAACGTATATGCTATAAAGAACCATACATACTGTGCAGTTGTCCCAAGACTGTCTGGAATCGCGAAATTTGCAACAAGTGTTACGGCACAACCTATATACGCATATAACATCCATGGTCTAGCTTTTCCAAGTCTACTTTTTGTTTTATCAATCATGGTTCCAAAAAACATATCGCTGATTCCATCAAACAGCTTTGATACCATAATCAGCGTTCCGATAATACCCGGATTTAAACCTACCGTATTTGTCAGATACAGCATTACAAATGATGAGAGAAATGCATACACAACATTTCCTGCAAAATCTCCTGATCCATAACCTACCTTGTTATACCATTTCAGGTACCTCTTTGCTTCCATGTGAAACTTCTCCTTTCAAAATATCAATTATTTTATTCCCACAATTTTGTTATATCAAAGATATAACAAATATATGTAAAAGACAATTTCATAAATTATACAAAGTATGCACTAAATGATACGACTGTAATAATTCACATATACAAGTAATCTGAAATTTTTACATTTCAATTAAAAAAGTAGAAAAAATCTCATGTGCATTGCACACAGAGCTTTTTTCTACTTTTATCACAACATAACTATTCTCATATTTGCTGCTGATTATTTTTCTAAATAATCTAATGTATTTCTGTTAAAATATTTATTTTCTTAGTTTTTATATAAAAATCTTTAAGCAACTTTTGACTACTTATTTCTTTATTTTGGCAAGTATTTTTCCTTTTTATATCCTATAATAAAAACATAATCAGAAAGGAGATGAAATTCTATGAAAATCAAATTACATAATTTTATTAATAAGTTACTTAGCTTTTATGCAATCTTCTTTACTCATCGTTTTTATCCGATGTAATATGCATAGTCTACCAAATAGTTTTAATTTATAATAATAATTTTATATCCTTTTATAGACTATTGGTTCATCATATCCAAATGTACTTTTCCATTTATCTCCATAGTTTAAGATACTTCTAGGCTTGTATCAGAGAACTTATTGTTCTATAATATCCAATTATATAGTTACTAACAGGATGTTCCACAAATGAAGCTGCCTACTTTTTAAGATTGTGCTGTGTTTCCAGCTCTTTAGCGTTCAATAATTATAACCTCTTGAAAAATTTGTGATAGTTGTACAAATTGTACAATTCGTTAAAATCATACAACTTGTACAACTGGATTATTATGATTATATCAATTTTTTCAAGGTATTTGTAGGTACATAGGTTGGAGCGTTTTCTTTGATGTAATGTTTATTTTTCTTTTAAATTTTTGATTTATCAATATTATCCTGCCTATATGGGCTAATGTTATTATTTTATTATCGGTTTTGATAACAATCGCTCCGTAACTGTGTATAATGGCAATATCTTCGGATTCAGATTATATGCCATTTTATTTAGTAATAACACGCCAGAACATGGCTAACTGGATGATACATCTTGCAGATGAATACCTTGGAGTAATGTACGATTATCTTCATATGAAGCTTTATGGATTTCATGTAATCCAGGCAGATGAGACTCCTGTGCTTGTAAACAAAGACGGCAGAGCAGCCGGTTCCAAGAGCTTTATGTTGGTATACCGTTCAGGATATATGTATTCAGACATGCAGATAGTCCTGTATGAATACCAGCGGACAAGAAATGCTTCACATCCAAGGCAGTTCCAAAGGCTGCCCAGAAAGAAAGCCTTTCATACCTGGTAATAAAACAGATACAGGCAGTCTATCGAGAAGAGGATAAGCTGAAAGAGCTTAAGCCGGAAGACAGACTCAGACAGCGTCAGGTGGTAATAAAGCCACTGATTGATGCTTTATTTGCGTACCTTAAATCAAACGAAAGAAAAGTCAGTACTGCTAAACTGAAACAGGCTGTCACTTATGCAATCAATCAACGGTTGGATAAAAGCAGAGATATTTAATGATTTCCATCTTACATGTAATGAAAATATAAAGTGGTGTCTACTTTTTGTTGACTAGTGCACTGCAAGTACAGAAGATAATATTTTTAATGAATTCTGGGCTGCAATATCATCCATTCCAACCTTAATTGTTGATAACAGCTGTCTCTGACTGTCCGTCAAAGCATCCTTATCAATCATTCTTTCATACTGTGAGTACATTTCCAATATTATGCTCTTAATCTTAGAAACTGCCTCGGCATAGCTTGTCTGCTTAACATCAGCAAAACTGAGATATATGACAGGGTAAGTTCCCTGTATATCTCTGTAACTGGAATCATCCCATATTGATAAGCCTTTGAACAAGTCTGACCTTCCAGCATATTTACTAGAGAAAAAACAATTAAGCATACTCATATTAAGCGTTTTGCCAAACCTGCGAGGGCGTATTATCAGAGTAACAACATCACCAGAATCCCACCATTCTTTAATGAGACTGCTTTTATCTATAAAAAAGTAATTGTTCTCTCTTATACTATCAAAGCCCTGATTACCTATGCTTATCACATTCCCCATGCCAGTCAATCCATTCCATTTATCAAAACTCATTCTCCCCAAAGAACTTCCGCTTTCTCTCAATCATCTCATCAATTCTCTCGACATAGCTTCTGACATCTTTGACATTCTCGATTCGCTCAATACGCACAGAATGGTTTTCATCACCTTCATTATGGAACACAACCTTAGTTGAAGCACCTGCGCCACACGCAATTATCGTCTGCTTTTCTTCCATAATAAGAATATTATATATACATTCAAGTCCCGGGACTGCATAGCCAACATTCTCAAAATTACCTGCCATATTCTTCTGACGGTACATATAATAAGGCTGCATTTTGAGATCTCTTGCTGTCTGCTCAGTCATCGCGATAATACTGTCTGTGTTCTTAATTGAAAGCTCTGTGTACTGCTGACGCAATATGTTAAGTCTTGAAGCTCTCTTAATTGCAAGTGAATGAACGGTAAGACTCTCCGGCCTCATCGCCTTAATTTCATTAAGTGTATGGTAAACCTCGTCTACACCCTCTCCCGGAAGTCCAAGAATCATATCCATGTTTATATTATCAAGTCCTGCTTCTCTTGCCATTGCATAAGCATTCTTAATATCTTCAACTGTATGCTTTCTTCCTATCAGGTCAAGTGTTTTCTGGTTCATTGTCTGCGGATTAATAGATATTCTTCCCACATTATGAGCTTTAAGAACCTTGAATTTATCCGGTGTCACGCTGTCCGGTCTGCCGGCTTCTACAGTAAGCTCACGGCATGCACTCAAGTCAAATGCTTCTTCAATCACTGTCAGTACTTTATCTAACTGTGCTGCACTCAAAGTTGTAGGTGTTCCGCCACCCATGTACACTGTATCCAGTCTTCTGCCTTTCATGGATTCAGCGACATATCTTATCTCCTTAATAAGTGCATCAACATAATTATCAACATAGTCTTTGTACGCACCAAGTGCATATGATGAAAATGAACAGTACAGGCATATACTTGGACAGAATGGAATTCCAATATACAGGCTGTAGCCTGTCTTATAATCCATATCCGTAAGTATATCTAACTCTTTCCTTGCTACTGTAAGTGCAAGGTCTGCCTTTTCCTCACTTGCATAATGCTTGTCCATAAAATGTTTCTTAATCTGTTCCTCTGTTGCACCTTCTTCAAGCATTGTATACGCAATCTTACTTGGCCTTACTCCTGTAAGATATCCCCACGGAAGCTTCTTGCCTGTCTTTTCTGAAAGCTTCTTATATAAGCTGTCCTTAAACACTTCATGAGCATTTTTCTTATCAAGCCCTGTGACATCAGGAACTTCTATTGAAAGAATCTCATCATTCTCTTCCGGCTTGGAATCTGCCTTAAGTGCCATAACCTCAGTTCTTGGATAAAATGAACGGACAAGCACAACCGCATCATCATAAAATACATCATTATCAATCTTAATATATATCATAGTTGCTTCCTTTTCGCGTCAGTTTCTTTTCGCCTGCTGATTCCATACTCGCAAACCCGCACTATCGTGCTTCTCCGCCTGCTTCGCAGGCTGTTTGCTCGTTGATGCCCCGCGAAAAGTAAATAACGCTTCGCGTTGCTTCCTTTTCTCTTGCGGGCATCACATAAATGGATTGTTCTGCTTTTCATATCCAATCGTTGTGAACTCTCCATGTCCGGGATATACGTCTGTATCATCAGGGAGCTTGCAGAGCTTGTCATGAAGCGACTCCATCATTGCAGCAGAGCTTGCTGTAGGATAATCTGTTCTTCCGACTGAACCGGCAAAAAGTGTATCTCCTGACATAAGCGTCTTGTCTGATTCGATATAATAGCATGTTCCGCCTGCTGTATGTCCCGGTGTATGGATTGCCTTTATCTTAAGTCCTGCAAGTTCAAGAATATCCCCATCATTATGAAGTACATCTGCTGTAACTTTAAGACTCATGCCGTATGCATTCGACAGGTTTCTTGCCGGTGAAGCAAGAAGCTTTTCCTCATCACATGATGCATATATCTTAATTCCATAATGCTCACGCACTTCATTAGCAGCACCTATATGGTCAAAATGTCCATGTGTAAGAAGTATTGCCTGTGGCTTGCTTGCTGAACGCACAACCATATCATATATAGACTCTGGTGAATCTGCCGGGTCAACAATAATGCTCTCGTTGTTATCTAAGTTAATTATAAGATAGCAGTTAGTAGCTACCGGTCCCAATACTCTTGATTCTATCTTAATCATAATCTGCAAACCTTTCTTAGCCGGCAGTTCTTGTTATATCAGTAACTCCGTCTATCTTTCTTAATTTATCTATAATTCTGTTAAGCTCTTCCTTGCCATGAATATCAAAACCGACACTTATGGTAGCAAATTCTTTCTTATTAAGACGGCAGTTCATAGACTTTACATCAATCTCTGCTTCTGTGAACATCCTTGATATATCAACAATAAGTCCGGTTCTGTTGTTGGCAAATATGTTGATTTCAACCTCATAGGTATCGCCTGCTGTCTGTCCCTGCTCCCATTCAGCCTCTATAAGACGAGCACGTTCATTAGCCGGGAAGTTGATTATATTAACACAGTCTGTTCTGTGAATTGATATACCTCTTCCTCTTGTAACGAATCCGACAATCTCATCACCAGGTACCGGATTACAGCACTTTGAAAATCTGACAGCAACATCATGGATTCCCTTAACGACAATTCCACCCTTGCCTTCCTTCTTCTTTGCCTTTTCCTTAGACTCAGCGGCAACGATTTCCTCAAGCACATCTTTGTCTGTAACTTCTGCCTTCTTGGTCTTTAAATGCTCCTCATTAAGCCTGTTTACTATCTGGCTCTCTTTAAGTGCACCATGTCCAACGGCTGCAAGAATAGAATCCCAGTCTTTAAAGCCATATTTGTTAAGACATTTTTCAACATATTCAGGCTTGGTAATGTCAGAAAGAACAATTCCTTTAGTCTTACAATAGTTAGCAACCATTTCCTTGCCCTTAATGATATTATCTTCCTTTAATTCCTGCTTAAACCACTGATTAATCTTATTCTTTGCCTGTGTGCTCTTTACGATTGAAAGCCAGTCACGGCTTGGTCCTTTGGAATTCTGCGATGTTATAATCTCAATTCTGTCACCATTCTTAATAATATAATCAATATTAACAAGCTTTCCATTAACTCTTGCTCCTACCATCTTATTACCTACAGCACTGTGGATACTGTACGCAAAATCTATAGGGCATGAGCCTGCAGGAAGGTTCTTGACATCACCCGAAGGTGTAAAGCAGTATACGCTGTCTGAGAAAAGGTTAAGGTCATTCTTGATTGATGATAAGAATTCCTTGTTATCAGACATTTCTTTCTGCCATTCAAGAATCTGTCTTAACCAGCTAAGCTTTGCTTCCTCACTCTGGTTGTCCTTCTCACCGGTCTTTCCCTCTTTATATTTCCAGTGGGCTGCAATACCATACTCAGCAATCTTATGCATTTCGTAAGTTCTTATCTGTATCTCAAACGGCTGTCCATTAGATGCAATAAGTGTTGTATGAAGCGACTGGTAATTATTAGGCTTAGGCATTGCAATATAATCCTTGAAACGTCCCGGAATAGGCTTATACATTTCGTGTATTACACCAAGTGCCGCATAACAGTCTTTTACAGTGTCAACCTTGATTCTTACTGCAAATATGTCATATATCTGGTCAAGCGTCTTATTCTGGTTAACCATTTTTCTGTAGATTGAGAAAAAATGCTTAACTCTTCCGTCTATCTCTGCCTCAATACCGGCATTGCTTATATGCATGCCGACTTCTTTAATTATGCTCTTTATAAATGCTTCTCTGCCCGGTCTGTTTAAATTAACCTGTTCAACAAGATCATTATATACATCAGGCATAAGATATTTCATTGATAAATCATCAAGCTCTACCTTAATCTTGGAAATACCTAACCTATGGGCAATTGGGGCATATATTTCCATTGTCTCTCTTGATTTCTCAATCTGCTTTGCCGGTGACTGATACTGCATTGTACGCATATTATGAAGTCTGTCGGCAAGCTTTATAAGAATAACTCTTATATCCTTTGCCATTGCAAGAAACATTTTTCTAAGGTTTTCTGCCTGAACCTCAATCTTATCATGCTGGTAATTGAGCTGTGTCAGCTTTGTTACACCATCTACTAACAGTGCTACCTCATCACCAAATTCTTTTGCAACATCTTCACTTGTCATAACTGTATCTTCAACAACATCATGAAGAAGTCCTGCAATAATTGATTCCTTATCCAGCTCTAATTCAGCCAGAATAATAGCAACACATAAAGGGTGGATTATATAAGGCTCACCCGATTTTCTGAACTGTCCCTCATGTGCCTTTCTTGCGGTCTCGTATGCCTTCTCGATATCTGACAGATCTGTAGATGGATGGTATTTCTTTATAGCTGTAATAAGATCCTTATATAATTCCTCAGGACTTGTAAAATCTGCTGGTGTATCCACCGCTCTTTCAACCTGATTAGTTTTGTTATGGCTTGCGCCTGGTAACTCTATATTCTCTGGCATACGTGCCTCCATTCTCTGGTAATTGTCCAGCGTTATAGTTTTCTTAAGCCTGTTAATTATACACTGGCATATGTTCTTTCCATAAACTCTCTTGTAGCCACTGCATTCTCAGGAACAGTATTTTCCAGTGTGCAGTGTACATATGGCTTATGTTCCTTAATCTTCTTTAACAGAAGTGGATAATTAAGACCTCCTCCTGTCACAGGATTACCCTTTCCTGTACCGGCTGCCACTGACTTAAGCTCACTGCCTTCAACAATATAATCCTTGCAGTGAACAACAGCAATATCCTTTAATAACAGGTCAAATGCTTTCTCAATAATCTCATCCTGCTGTGCAAGATTATCAACACATAACAGGTTAACCGGGTCGAATATAATCTGAAGATTAGGTGAATCAATAGCGTCAAGCACCTTTCTTGCACGTTCGACAGTGTATACAATGTGCTTCCATACAGGCTCAATTGCTACAATGACGCCAAACTGTTCAGCATATTTAACTATTGGCCTTAAATTATCAATAAAGCACTGAAGTGCCTCCTCACTGTGATTAGCCGGCTCATACTTATACTCCTCATTAACCGCACCAGTCTCAGTACCAACAACTCCACAGCCAAGAATACTTGCAAATCTTATATGTGCCTTATACTTCTCAACAATCTCCTTATGCTTCTCAGGATTAGGATTGCAAAGGTTAAGATAACAGCCAAGTACTGCAACATCAACCTTATTCTCTGTACATAACTCTTTTATATACATGGCAAGTCCCGGTGTCATAGTCTCCACGCCCGGCTTAAACTCCTTAATAGACTTACTTAATGCTATATGCATACAGTGAAAACCCTGTGCATGTATATTAGGTATAAGCTCCTCTAATGGAGCGTATGCTACATCATGTGCTCTTATTCCGATTCTCATAAAAAACCACCTTTCCGTCAATTACAAACACTTTTGGAAGATTATACTATATATTACATAAAAAAACCAGTAAATATCTGCGACTTTTCCAAGCTGTGAGGGCGTTAATGCTGCTATATACAAAAAAAGCAGTGAGAGAAAGCCCGCCCTAACGAAGCGTGTTTGCTTTCTCTCACCGTAATAAACTATTAATACAGCTTTACATTATTAATTAATCCTGTATCTCCAAGTGCCTTATAATATGTAACAAGCGGTATAAAGCTCTGTGCAAATCCTTTCGTGCTGTCACCGGAAACAATAACAGCATCATCTATAACCTTTTTAGAACCAATTCCTGCCCTGCCTGTGTTATTAATGTTTGTTTCAAATGTTTTGAAACCATACTCAAGATACTTCTTATCACCTGTCAGCTCATAGGCAATTGCCAGTGATTCCAGAAGAAGTGTGTTATTTCCATTTCTTGAAAGTGAAGGAAGTTCCTTATAATAGAACAAGCCATTGTCAAGAGTACAATTCTCTACAATATCATCAATTGCTCTTATAAGCATCTGCTTAATATCTTCTCTTGGGAATACCCTGTAATATCTCATTACGCTTCCTGCAGCTACTGATATCATAAATCCTACTCTTATAAGAGTATTGTCCGTATATGGAGCAAGCCAGTTGCCATACTCCTCTTCCCATATCTTAAAGCTGTCAATAATCCACTCACATTTTGCAAGCCATTTTTCATCTCTTGTCTCCACATATAATGCAACAAGTGCACGTAAAGCCCAGCCAGTTTCTCTCGCATTGGCTTCTCCCGGTTTTGCATACATTGGTGTATCCAGAAGTCTTAATATGTTATCACCTATACTTATAGCTGTCTCAAGACCTCTCTCATCACCTGTAAAATGATAGTAATCAATCACTCCTTCAACCCATTCATGTGAGCATACCATTATTCCATTCTTACAATGGCCTGCTGTATGTTCCCACTGTCCACCTATTCTTAATGGATTCTTGCTGTAATGGCATACATCAACATCCATCTGATGCTTTGCTGAAACTATTAAATAGTCAAGGAATCTTCTGATTCCAGTTCTTGCATACATAAGAGCACATGAATGCGGATAATCATATTCATTATTACTCCATACAGGTTTTCCGCCGCCTCTTCCCTGTAAAGTATATCCCATATCAATAGAATCGCCCCAATTCAGCATGCCGTAGCATCTTGAATGATTATCAGCCCTTGCAATAAGTGCGATTTCAACTTCATTCACAAGATGTTCAGGGAATACATCCATACACACTTCTGCCTTCTTGAATTCCTCTGGTGCTATGCATGGTCTGTCAGGCATCTGGTATATTGTACTTCTGTTATCAAGTTCCCACATCTGCATATCCGGTTCATGGAAATGCATCAGGAATCTCTGTTCCTTTGCCATACCAGACTGCATAACAACATTTCCAATATCCTCTGGAACAAGCATAACAGCTACTCCGCCGTCATATGCCTTAACTGCCTTCGGATAATTCTGCTGTGCCTGATATACAGTTATACACAATCCATCATTTCCATCAGTATAATCTGCAAGAAATGTACCATAGAATACCTCTGCAAAATGTTCATTTGCTTCCTTTACAAGATATGCATCATCGATAATCTTATTAACCTGCACTCCATCTCTTCCAATATAGAAATCAGTCTTATAATTAGAGCTTCCAACAAGTGTTCTTACATTGGAAACAGGTGCTTTGCCAGATATCATCTCTAATTCCCCGGTTCCTCTTGTGTGATACACAGGTCCATTCTCTTTAGAATTATCCGTAAGTACATCTCCACATCCGGTAGAATCATTATCCATATTAATGTGCATATCAAACAAATCATCACTTGCAGTGATTGTCTCATCCGGTTTTGCATAAAATACCAGTGATTTGATATGAAGCTCATCATAAGTCGTATTAATAATTCTGTATGATACATCAATCCATGACTTAGCTGCATATGATGTAAGTGTTATCTCAAAATCAACTTTTTTATTATTAAGAATGTTACTTCCTTTAGCCCTGATTACACATTTTACAGGACCTGCATCTATAATCTTCCACTCCCCAATATTAATATCGTATTTTCCCATATCGTCTTTCAGATATGGTCCTTCAAAATTCTGAGCGGTATAATGTTTTCTTCCATCATCAAATGTTTCAAATATATTCTGGGAATTATTCTTTACTGTAAATGTAACACAGCCTGTGTCAACACACAGTCCCTGCCCAGTCTGAGTAACAGATACTCCCTTTTCTTCACAGCTTCCATCAGACTCTTTTTCAAATTCAAGCACTGCGCCCTTATTAGCCGGAATATCAGCAAGAAAATCCACATACAGGTACCTTATGCTTCCATCTGCATGTTTCGATGTAACCTTTGGCTGAACCATACATTTTCTGCCATCCTGTGTAATAGCTATCCTGTCAGCAGTCTTTAACTCTCCTTCCTTAAAAGGAAGTGCTATGCCTGCCGGTTCCTGTAATCTGTCATACCTGTAAAGCTTGTCAAAATAAATTTTCATTATATGTACCCTCCATTGTTTGTCACAAGCAAATCTGCTATAATTGTACAACAGATTTAAATCATTTGCTATAGCCTTAATATAGCATTCATAATTCTGTAATTCATGTGATAAGATGTCATTATTAGCTAATAATACAGATTTATTGCAACTTTTAGAAAGAGGGTTTATATTATGCATTATGCCGAGATAAAAACCTGCGATATTGCTAACGGACCAGGGGTGCGTACATCTCTTTTTGTAAGTGGATGCACACACCGATGCAAAGGTTGTTTTAACGAAATTGCATGGGATTTTAATTATGGCAGGGACTTCACAGACGATACAATCAAAGAAATCATTGATTCCCTTGCCCCAGACTATGTTACAGGTCTCACACTTCTAGGAGGTGAACCATTTGAACACAGCAACCAGCAGGGACTCCTTCCATTACTGAGGGAAGTACGCAGAATATATCCTGACCTGAGTATATGGTGCTTTACAGGATATCTGTTTGACAAAGATATTGTTGAAAAAATGTGCAATGAATGGAAAGAAACTAAAGAAATGCTTCAATACATTGACGTCATAGTTGACGGCAAATATGAAGAAGACAAGAAAGATATGATGCTTCAGTTCAAGGGTTCATCAAACCAGAGAACAATCCTTGTAAAAGAATCACTCGAATCAGGTAATGTCGTACTTCTGTACGATTAATAATAAAAAGGAGTTTACATAATGTCACAGAAAGTTAATATTAAGAAATTAAATCCTGACGCCTGTATCCCAACATACGGAACAGCGTTCTCAGCAGGAGCAGACCTCTACTCAGGCATGCCGGAAGCTGTAACAGTTATGCCAGGCACAACTGAATTCATCAAAACAGGAATAGCCATGGAGATACCAACAGGACTCGTAGGCCTCATCTATGCAAGAAGCGGAATGGCATGCAAAAAAGGTCTTGCCCCAGCCAACAAAGTAGGTGTAATAGATTCTGACTACAGAGGTGAAATCATAGTAGCCCTCCATAACCATTCAGATAAGCCTGTAACCATAGAACCAAAAGACAGAATCGCACAGATAGTCTTAGCACCATACATCACAGCAGACTTCAACGAAGTAGAAGAACTTGACGACACAGAAAGAGGCGAAGGCGGCTTCGGCTCAACAGGCACAAAGTAAAAAAATCCATCTTGCAACATGCCAAAGGCATAAGCAAGATGGATTTTTTTATCCCACCACATTTCATAGCCACCCCGGTTACACATCAACAACCCGCCTTGCAACATGCCAAAGGCATAAGCAAGATGGATTTTTATCCCACCACATTTCATAGCCACCCCGGTCACACATCAACAGCCCGCCTTGCAACATGCCGAAGGCATAAGCAAGGCAAGACAGAATTAACATAAATTGGAACCGGCAGCATATTATTGTGCAAGTCCGATTTAAGGCGCGAACCGTGTGGGAGTTATGCCGCTCTATACAAAAGAGCGGTGAGAGAAAACTCGTTCAAGCGAAGCGCGTTTGTTTTCTCTCACCGTAATAAACTCTGTATAGAGCGGCATTTACTCCCACTAGGTGCAGCCGCCATGAGGACTCGCACAATAATATGCTGCCGGTTCCCACACACAACCTAAATTCTTTCTTGCCTTACTTATACGCAATATTGGCATGCTCAATAACATAATCCTGTGCCTTCTGCACAAGCATAGCCTTAACTACACTATCTTTTCCGAATTTCTCAACAAATGCATTCTCATCAGAATATCCATTGTCTCCTGCGAATCCGTCAAGATCGCCCTTGTAATCATATTCTCTCATAGAGAACTTCTGATCTTTCACGATTGCTTCCATAATAAGCTGCTGTGCTGCTGACTTCTTGATGAAATCATCATATGACATTCCATATAACTGCTGGCAATACTCTTCCTTTGACTGGTTAGTAAAATCAGCATAGAATCCGACAGACTGGTCATATCTGTCTCGTAATGTACTGAGCAGTGTATCTGGATAACCACTTACCTTACATGTATCCTGAAGTGTTGAAAGAACCTGTTTCTGAATCTCATCATCAACCTTAGAATCGATTGTAGATGCTAATGAATCTTTAACAGAAGCTCTATATTCTTCGATTGTATCATATCCAAATGTTTCCTTAACATATGCATTAGTAAGCATTGGCACATTAGGCTGTGAAACCGTCTGCACGGTAAGCTCAAACACTACTTTAGTTCCTGCATATACGGTATTGCTATATGTTTCCGGCAAGTCGATTACCATAACCTTAGTCTCTCCAGCCTTCATTCCATAGAGTGCTTCATCAAGCTCTTCTATATCAAGTCCAAGTTTATCTTTGCCAAGTATCATTGTAACACCATCTGTATTAGACAGCCCTGTTGACTGTGAACCCGAACTTGTAGCAACATAAGTAACCAATATCTGATCCCCATCAACAGCACCTCTGCTGACTTCTGAATAAGTAGTATTATTCTCTATATCTTCAGCAATCTTATCATCAACAAGCTGATTCTCTATAGATGTTTTATCAACTGTTACAGCTATATCCTCATATTTCCCAAGCTGTACATAATCATTAACATTATAATCGTATTTTACTTCAATCTCTTTATTACATGCAGTTGCCATAAGCATTGTTGCTGATAATAAAACTATTGATGCTTTTCTTAAAAAACTTTTTCTCACAATAAACCTCCGCTCTTACTTCTTTATACAGAAGTAAAAAATTGACTTTCATACTATATCACATAAAAGAGATTTTATCCATATCTGTTCATATTAGTTCACAGAAATATCATACATTTTAAAAAGAAAAGACTGCCGCTTTCACGACAGCCTATTATCTCTGATATATAATATATAATCAATTATGCAAGCTTAGACTTAGCAACCTCTGCGAGCTTAGCAAATCCTTCTGCATCGTTAACAGCCATCTCAGATAATACCTTTCTGTTAAGATCGATATTAGCTAACTTAAGACCATACATGAACTTGCTGTATGAAAGTCCGTTAATTCTTGCAGCAGCATTGATTCTGGCAATCCATAACTGTCTGAACTGTCTCTTCTTCTGCTTTCTGCCCTTATAACTCTCTGTAAGAGCTCTCATAACTGACTGCTTAGCAACTCTGTACTGCTTAGATCTTGCTCCTCTATAACCCTTAGCGAGCTTTAATACTCTGTTATGCTTCTTCTTTGCGTTTAATCCGCCTTTAATTCTTGCCATTTTATAAATTCCTCCTTAAACTATATCTCTAAATAAATGTTGTTATACCATTAATCTTAGAGATAAGGCATAATCTTCTTCATTGTCTTAACATTAGTTGCGTCAGTCATAGCTGCCTGTCTAAGATTTCTCTTTCTCTTAGCTGACTTCTTTGTAAGAATATGGCTCTTGTATGCCTTCATTCTCTTTAACTTACCTGTTCCAGTTACTTTAAAACGCTTTGCAGCTGCTCTTTTTGTCTTTACCTTTGGCATAATAATCCTCCTAAAAATGTCTGTTAGTTGTTATTTATTTTAACGTTTTTCAGTTAAAAACATCATCATGCTCCTGCCTTCCATCTTAGGAGCCTTCTCAATTACAGCTATATCGCTAAGCTTTTCTGCAAAATCCTCTAATATATGCTTAGTAGAGTCGATATGAGCCATTTCTCTTCCTCTGAATCTTAATGATACTTTAACCTTGTTACCTTTCTCAATGAACTTTCTTGCTGAGTTACACTTAGTGTTAAGGTCATTGACATCGATGTTAGGTGATAAACGAACTTCCTTAACTTCTACTGTCTTCTGTTTCTTCTTAGCTTCCTTTTCCCTGCGGAGCTGTTCGTACTTGAACTTGCCATAATCTACAATTCTGCATACAGGTGGATTAGCTGATGGCGAAACCATTACCAAATCTACTCCTGCATCCTTAGCCATGTTTAAAGCATCTCTTAATGCCATAACTCCAAGCTGCTGTCCTTCTTCTCCAATAACACGAACCTCTTTGCATCTGATCTGTTCGTTAATCATTAACTCGTTAATAGCGGTACACCCCCATATAAAAAATTAAAGTGAATAGCTCAGCTATCCACTTTCTTTAATCAAAACACAATCCTATATTATGTGTAATTCTTAAATATCAACCCGAGTCGCCCTATGCGCTGAGGTGAGAGTGGATACTCTGCTTTGCTTTGCAACTATTGCATGATATCATCCTAAACAATATATGTCAACCCCATTATTAAAATTTATTCGCAAAATTTATTACAATGCAATTAATCTTATATCTTGGAATATCACTTAATTAATGATATTATAATACAGAAAATAAATCAAGAAAGGATCTGACATTTATGAAAGATTTTCTTATATCAACTGACACAACTGCTGATTTACCTGCAAGTTATGTTAAAGAAAACAACATTGATATCCACACTCTTTTTTATGCATTTGGTGAAGTAATCTACGGAACAGATAACATTATGCCTGAGAAGGAATTCTTTGACCGCATGCGTAATGGCGATATGCCAACAACTATGGCATGTAACCCGCAGGATTGTAAGACAATATTTGAAAAGCGTGTCAGTGAGGGCTTTGATATTCTTCACATTGCATTTTCATCTGCACTTTCAAGCAGTTACAATAACGCCTGCATAGCAGCCAATGAAGTTATGGAAGAACATCCAGGAGCTAGAATCGTTGTAGTAGATTCATTAGCTGCTTCAATGGGTGAAGGTCTTATCGTGTATAAAGCTGTTGAGATGAAGAAATCCGGAAAATCTATGGACGAAATAATAGATTTTGTCAACAATCATAAGCTTAATGTAGTACATAATTTTACGGTCGATGACCTTAACCACTTATACAGAGGCGGTCGTGTTTCTAAGACTACTGCCATTATCGGTACGCTTGCCAACATCAAGCCAATCCTTCATGTAGATAATGAAGGCAGACTTATTAATATTGGAAAAGTCCGTGGCAGAAAGAAATCACTTATTGCTTTAGTTGACCGTATGGAGGAACATATTGGTTCATACAGGGATAAGAATGATGTTGTATTCATCAGTCATGGTGACTGCTTACAAGATGCACAGTTCGTAGCAGGTCTTGTTAAAGAAAGATTCGGCATAGATAACATATGGATTAATTATATATGTCCTACAATCGGAACACATTCCGGTCCTGGAACAGTTGCACTCTTCTTTATGGGTGAATCAAGATAATATACACGCAAAACTGGCAGAGTGTTTACCACCCTGCCAGTTTTGTTATATGTTCTACCAATGTATTCACATCCACAGGCTTAGATATAAGTCCGTTCATGCCTGCCTTTTGCAGCATACCTATATCTGTTTCAAAACCATCTGCTGTCATTGCAATTATTGGCACTTCCATACATTTTCCATTCTTAGTCCTTATAATCTTAGTGGTCTCTATGCCATCCATTCCCGGCATTCTCATGTCCATAAGAACTACATCTATGTCGTCCGCCTGTTCACTTTCAAGCAGTTCAATCGCCGAACTGCCATCTTCTGCCTCATAAACTGTTATATCCTCATCTTCAAGAATATCTTTTACAAGTTCCCTGTTAAAATCGTTATCATCAACTATCAGGACACATTTATCCATTCCGTTCTCTCCTAATATAACACTTACTAAAGTACGTTATTCTCTCTTATTTCTGAAACAAGCTTTCTTCTGTATGCCCTGCAGCCATTCTCATTCCAGTATTTTCTCTTTTCAACCTTAATAACTTCAAATGTTGTATGGAATATATCTGTCTTATAGCTTGTATAAGGCTCTCTGCCCGGATAAAATACTGTTATAGAATCAGCGCATTCATCTATCTTAAGGCCGTAATCCTTAGCAAATTTCCGTGATTCATAAGGGCTTCTTATCATCTTGATATGCGCATAATAACCCACAAGATAAGCAAAATAATTCATATCAAATTTATCAAGCCATCTGCCATCACTTGCCATAAATACTATAACAGGGAATGTTCTTTCTTCATCTGCAATCAATGTTGTAAGATCATCGTAATCCTTGCTGTCCTCAACATATCTTACAGACTCCCTCATTCTTTCCACATCAACAATTCCTATATTGTCTGCGATCTCTCCAAAGAAATTAGGTCTTGAGAACAGAACATTTTCATTATCTCTGTATCTGTCTGACGGCTCTGCATATCTGTTAGATACCGTGAATTTGAGTCTGTCACCTTCCCTGCATATAACCGCTTCAGATATCCATACTCTTGTTGGTATCTTAGTATCAAGATGTGTAGTTTTTTCAGAAAAATACACATTTTCTGCATCATACGAAAGATTAACTGAATATCCAGGCTCTGCATTAACATAAGTTTCTGCACTCTCAGGTAAATCTGTGAATACATCCTCATATCTTGACTTAACCCATGAATATATGTACCCTGTGGCTTTTCTGAAAGCATCAGGCATTGCAAGATTGCTTAAGTCGATATATGTATCAGCCTTGAATACCATATAAGAACCAAGCTGTTTAAACGGCTCAAACCTTCTTCTCTTGGCAACGCTTTCTGTCTCCTGTTTCTTCTCATGTTCTATCCTTGCAAATGCTTCTTTGAGTCTCTCATCCTCAGGTCCTATCTGATTAACTATCTTAACAATATTATTAACAGTAATCTCCGGACCTTTATCTCCTGTATTATCCCACAACTGTCTTAGTAACGGTTCTCTTTTAAATTTATAAAACTTCTTGGCAAGTTCTGTATCTTCATCAAATATCTCTTCAATATATGGATGCAGCGGTTCTCTTGTAAACTTCAGTCTGTAATGGCACCTTAACATATAGTTCCATTTTCTGTCTTTGTAATGCTGATGTCCTAAATCTTCAATCAGCCCCACAACTGAATCATCACATAACTCCAGTGTTGCAAGAATACTGTTCATCTTTCTTGCAAGTGCTTCATTACCCGTGCCAAAAGCTGAGCCTTTATATCTCATATCATGTTCAATCTCATGCCAGCCCTCAAAAGAATTAGTTCTTACCTGTATCTCAAATGTATCATCCACATAATCTCCAAGCTCCGGATTAACAATGGTCTTGCTAAGATATCCCGGCAGCTTGAATATTCCGTTAATCTTCATTGCCCTGAACTCATATTCATTGGCCTCTGTTGTATTCCACACGCCCGGCATAGAGAATATTGTATCAAGAAAATTCTTAACAATCTCAACATCATCCGCATAATACAGAATAATTCTTATTCCTATAAGATCCTGCATCTTCTTATCCTGATTCTCTGTCCCCGGTCTTCTGTAGTCCTTTAATATAAGTTTATCAAGCATTGAATCAGGAGCTTTCACCCTGTATGCAACCCTGTAATAGAATCCTGCTTTCTTAAGCTTTTCTTCTATAATACTTAGCAGATCATCCTTAACAATATCCGGAACATATATCTTTTCTACATTTTCTTTAGTAAATAATTCATTAACTTCATTCATACCCTAACCTCTGATTCCAGCTACTTTGGCAAACTGTGTCTCCACTCTTGCCCTTAAGCGGTTTTTTATTCCCTCTGTTGTAAATGCAGCTTCAACACCATTCATTATCAGTTGCTTAACATCTTTCTTCTCCATATTGAATGTATCTGCAACCAATGCAAGTTCCCTAGCCTCTGTTGTGTTAGAAACCATCATATTATCCGTATTAACAGTAACTTTTATCCCCTTATTCATAAGCTGCTGTATCGGATAATTTTCTATTGTCTCGTATATTTTAGTATTCAGATTGCTTGTCGGACATAATTCCAATGCAGTCTCTCTGTCTGCAAGCTCCTGCATAATTAAAGGATTCTCTGTACATCTTACGCCATGTCCTATTCTTACAGCCTGAAAATTCAATGCACATTCAACACTTTCTGCTCCGGCCGCCTCACCTGCGTGAATAGTAAACGGAACGCCTCTCTGAACGGCATCTCTGAATACATCTGCAAATGTATCTGTTGCATAAAGTCCTTCTGCACCTGCAAGGTCTGCTGCCACAACACCTCTTCCCATTTCGGCATATAATGCAGCAAGTCTTACTGTTTCCATATTAGCATCCTTATTATCATCCGAACGCATACAACATAATATAAGATTGTGACAGGAATATGACTTCCAGTACTTTCTTGATTCATCAAGTCCCTCACATGCTGCTTCAACAATCTCCTGCTGTGACAATCCTTTTCTTGTATGAAGCTGTGGTGCAAATCTTATCTCGCTGTATATTACCCCCTGTTCTTCCTGCTCCTTAACAAGCTGACACACACTATATTTAACAGCCTCACGCGTCTGCAAAAGCTGAAGTGGAAATTCGAACTTTTCAAGGTATTCATTAAGATTCTTACAATCTGATGACACACTCAGCTTCGCTGACAATTCTGCATCATCACCTGTTTCTATATTCTGCATACCACAAAGATGTCTTACAGATTCAAGTGACAGTGAACCATCAAGATGTACATGCAAGTCTGTAAGGCAATTCAGTTTTTCTATCCATTCTATATTGCTTATATTCAAAAAAACACCCTCTAACATAATAATATCTTACATACACTTTCTACATTTTAAACTGCATTCAGTTTATTTGCAACACTGATAAGACTTTACATCCATATTTTACCAAGTATTATGATAAATTTTATGATTAATTTATATTCAGCACATTTGCATTAAATATACATGCGTGTTATAATTCATATATCAATATCGTTATAAGTAATCGGGGGATATAATTATGTCAGTTATTCATGAATCAGCAGAAAACTATCTTGAGTCAATATTAATGTTAAGCAAAAAGCTTCCTGTGGTTCGTTCAATAGATGTTGCCAATGAGTTAGGTTTCAAGAAATCAAGCGTCAGTATTGCAATGAAGAATCTGAGAGAATCTAATCATATAACGGTAACTAAAGAAGGTTACATATATCTTACAGAATCAGGTAAAGAGATTGCCGAGATGATATATGAGCGTCACCAGCTCCTTACATCATGGCTCATAAGGCTTGGTGTTGATCCTAAAGTTGCTGAAGAAGATGCCTGCCGTATCGAACATGATATAAGCAAGGAATCATTCAACGCTATTAAGAAAGCTATATCTTAATTTTTCTCATATAATTTCCTTCTCGGAAAGAGCCATACCGGATTATCCGGCATGGCTCTTTCTATTTTACATATTCTTTTTATCCAGCAAATTCCTGTGCCCAGTAACCTCTATATTGACCATTGCTTAGCCCCACACTATATCCAAGCCCCATTTTTGTATACTCCGGACTCAATATATTAGCCTTGTGTCCTGCTGATCCAAGCCACGAATTCATGACTTCTTCAGGAGTTGCCTGACCTGCCGCAATATTCTCACCACATGCATTCTGCCATTCAACATTACATATGTCATACACTTCAAAGCAGCTATGATCATTCGGTCTTTTATGTCCAAACACACCTGTACAATCCATCTCTATAGCTCTCATATTAGCTGCATTACACAATGCTTCGTCTAATACAAGTGGAGCTACACCAACATTAGTTCTTTCAATATTAACAAGTCTTAAAACTTCATTGGCATATGCGCTATATGTAACTGTGTTAATCTGTGCACGCGCAAGCAGGTTATAATCAGAATTAACATCTTCACTTGCAGACGGAATATCTGTTTCTTCGCTATTATCCGATGAATCTCCGTCACCATATGATTCCCCATCACTATTCTGGTAATCATCTCCCGAACCACTGTCTTCCCCTGATTTCTGTCCGGAATTGTTCTTATAATCATCTGCCTGTGACAAATCATCAAAAGCCTGTTGTTCTGATGCCTCTGTATTACCAGCAATATCACTATCTGTCAGGTTATTCTCTTCACTGGTTACTTCCTGTGTAAAATCCCTGGTTTCTTTATCTGCTGTCTTAACATTATTACCATCAGTTTTGGTTTCTCCATTGACAACGGTTCTTAATGTAGTCTGTGTCTCTACAGTATTGTCAGAATTCTTCCCATTAGCATTATTGTATGCACTGCCACAGCTTGTAAGCAGTCCTCCAATAATGACTGCCGTCATTAATACAGCTGCATTTTTTCTTCTCATAATTGTATACCCCTGTTTCCTCTCTACAACAGCAATGCTGCTATTTAGAATAATAACACAATGTCATATATTTTACCATATATCTTTTTTACCATTTATTACCATATCAACCTATATAATTACCACATTTTACCACTCTAGCCACTAATATCAGGCTTATAAAATGTTATTTTTCTTATAGTGGATTTGCAATCAGATGAACTATGGAGGAATACCAGATGCAGGAATATCGTAACAGAATCCGTGAATTACGCGAGGAAAAACATATAACACAGGTAAGATTAAGCACTGAACTTGGAGTTGCCCAGGAAACAATAAGTGCATACGAACAAGGAAGGCATCTTCCAAGTGTCTCATCTCTTATGAAATTAAGCAGTATATTAGATGCGAGCATGGATTACATAATGATGAAATCTGATGTCAGAAATATGATTCAGGTTCAATCTTTATCCGACAATGAGACAAGATTATTAGGCTACTATAAGAAGCTTAATGCTTCAGGAAAGGAAAAGGCTCTTTCATATATTGAAGGTCTTAATGACGGTTTAAGGTCAGTCTGCAAATAATTTCATTAAGCACATTAAGCCCCCAGACACAATCTTGTCCGGGGGCTTATTTATTCTGTTCCAATATCTTATTTTTCAAGATATCCTGTGTACTCTGATGTTCTTAATATATCATTAGCTCTTGCTATCTGTTCCTTATCAGGTGGCATTACATCAGAAAGTGTATACGGAATTCCTAATTCCTCCCACTTAAATACTCCAAGTGTATGATATGGAAGCACTTCAAATCTCTTAACAGTCTTTAAACCGGCAACAAAATCCCTCAACTGCTCAAGGTCTTCCTGTGCGTCTGTCACTCCCGGAACAAGAACATGTCTTATCCACATATCCTTGTCATGGTCAGAAAGATACTTTGCAAGGTCAAGAATATTCTTATTAGTCCAGCCTGTAAGGTCCTTGTGCTTCTCATCATTAATCTCCTTAATATCAAGAAGAAAAAGGTCTGTAACAGCCATCAGCCTGTCAAACTTTTCCAGATATTCCGGCTCCATCTTAAAAGGATTACCTGATGTATCAAGAGTTGTGTGCACACCATTCTTTTTCGCAATTTCAAAAAGCTCTGTCACAAATTCCATCTGAAGAAGCGCCTCTCCACCACTTACAGTGATTCCGCCCCCATTCTTCCAGTAATTTCTGTAACGGTAAGCTTTATCGAACACTTCCTGCGCTGTCTCTAATGTTCCGCCTTCTTCTTTCCATGTCTCAGGATTATGACAATATCTGCATCTCATATGACAGCCCTTAAGAAATACAATATATCTTACCCCTGGTCCATCAACTGAACCAAAGCTTTCCACCTGATGAATTCTACCTTTAATACTTTCACTCATAGCATTTTCCTCTTCCAATAATTATTACTTTATAAATGTATTATCACTTAATAACGATAATTTACTCCAAAAATGTCTACATTTTATAAAAACATATATTTGGTGCATTAAATATAACATATCCCCTATATATTGTCAGTTCGAATTGCTTATGTTCGCATAAAAAAGCAAAATGTAGACCTTTTCATCTCCATTTATCTGTTTTATAGCGCATTCTTTCCAGCTTATTTATCTCATAACATTTTTCACACATACCAAATCTGTGATTCCATTCCAGTCTCTTTCCACAGCGTTTACATTTGTTGAAGAATTCCCCATTAGTAAGTTCTCTTACTATGAGTTCTGATATCTTCTCTTTAAGCATTCTGATACGCTCATCATATTCTGATATATTAAGCGCATTACAGTATGAATTAAGCAGATCCAGTTTCTTATACAACTGTTCAAGGTCATCCAGTTTCATGGCTTCTATATCTTCAGATTCAGTATCAACATAATACCACATCCTGCTTACCGGTTCACCGTCAGCTGTCATATCAACAAGATCCTGCCACAAATATTTAAGTTTCTCGCTATTCTCGTCAAATGGAATGTTAATAAGACTGTATTCAAGATCTTTATTAATCTTCTCACCATGCTTTTTCTCAATATATTCAGCAAGTTTAATCCTGTTCTTTAAGTCAGCAACTGAAAAGCATTTCTTTTCAATCGTCTTTAACCATATCTTAAATATCTCTGAAAGGCTGTATGGCATATCCAGGACTTTTCTTGGCGGCTGTATAACGCAGCTTGTTATCTGCTCATATCTTCCATGAAGCAGTTCACCTATCTGATCCCTGTCCTCTATTGAGTTGACATACCCCTGGTCATACATGCCCTTTCTTCCTGCTCTTCCGGCAATCTGCTTAACCTCACTCATGTTAAGAAATCTTTTGGATTTACCATCGAATTTTTTCGACTCAGTAAATATTATTCTTCTTATAGGAAGATTTACTCCCATTCCAATAGCATCTGTACATACTACAATTCTGCTCTCTCCATTTAAGAATCTGGCAACCTCTGCTTTTCGCACACTGTATGGAAGTGAACCGTATATAACACTTACTTTATAGCCTTCCTTCTTTAGAAGGGTTGCAAGCATAAGAACTTTTCTACGTGAAAATGCTACTAAAGCATCTCCATCCCGTATATCATCCGGAAATATGAAATCATGGTCTTCAACAATAAGTCTTGAATTCCTTTTATGTCTTATATCCGTATATGTATCTCCACACATTTTTATAAGCATTTTAACAATATGTATTGCATTCGGCGACATGCATACATGTACAACATCAGCATTGACGCCAAGAATTGCCTCTGTCCACGCCCAGCCTCTGTCTGAGTCGGCTACCATCTGTGCCTCATCTATTACACAGACATCAAAATGTCTGCTCATATCCATTTTCTCAACTGTACAGGATAAATGCTTTGCACCATCTCTTATATCCTTCTCCTCGCCTGTCGTCAACGAACAGTTAATTCCTCTTGCAAGACTCATCTCCTGAATCTCAAGTGCAAGAAGTCTCAGAGGAGCGAGATACATTCCTGAACCGGCATTATAAAAATCTTCTAGTGCATCATGTGTCTTTCCTGTATTAGTCTCTCCTATATGAAGTATGAAATGTCTCTTTATATTTCTGGCTTCAGGATACAGCTGTGTTATATCCTCAGGAATACTCTCCATTAATGCAGTCTTTATCTTAAGTTCTTTAAGACTTGCTAAATCTTTAGGTACGAATTTCTTCTTTTTCTTTTTATAGTAATATCTAGCCATTTATTTTCCTATTGTTTTCTGAAATATAAACAAAAAGCATGACAATACATAAAACATTACATATTGTCACGCTTCTTTCTGTAAGGTCAGTCTGATTATTTAGCTGCTGCAGGATTATTCTTCTTAGTAGCAATCTCATCCTTAAGCATTGCAACAAATTCGTCCTTAGATACTGTAGTTGACTTCTGCTCTCCGTGAAGTCTGTAACTTACAGTTCCATCTGCTGCTTCATTCTTACCAAGTACAATAAGGTAAGGAATCTTCTTAACCTGAGCTTCTCTTACTCTGTATCCAAGCTTTTCTGCTCTCTCATCAATCTCAACTCTGATTCCATTATCTGCAAGATAATCATAGAGACCATGTGCATAAGCATTTAACTCTTCATCTTCATTCTTAACCGGAAGAATTGTAGCCTGTACAGGAGCAAGCCATAATGGAAGGTTACCCTTTGTCTCCTCAAGTATATAAGCCATGAATCTGTCAAGAGAACCAAGGATAGCTCTGTGAAGAACTACAGGTGTCTTTCTCTGTCCATCTTTATCAATGTATGTTAAGTTGAACTTAGATGGAAGACAGAAATCAAGCTGGCATGTTGATAAAGTATATTCATTACCGATAGCAGGCTTAACATTAACATCAAGCTTAGGTCCGTAGAATGCAGCCTCTCCGATTTCCTCTGTATACTCAATTCCGATATCATTAAGAACCTTTCTTAATGCGTTCTCAGCATTGTTCCACATTTCATCATCATCATGATACTTTACCTTATCCTCTGGATCTCTTAATGAGAGAACACAGCGGTAATCTGTAATATTGAAATCCTTGTATGTCTCAAATATAAGGTCTACAACCTTGGCAAATTCTGACTCAATCTGCTCCGGTGTTACGAAAAGGTGGGCATCATTCTGGCAGAAATGTCTTCCTCTCTCAATACCCTTTAATGTTCCACTTGCCTCAAATCTGAAGTCATGTGCAATCTCACCGATTCTTATAGGAAGATCCTTGTAAGAATGCATTTTGTTAGCATATATCATCATGTGGTGAGGACAGTTCATTGGTCTTAATACAAATGATTCGCCTTCAACTTCCATAGCCGGGAACATGTTTTCCTTGTAATGATCCCAGTGACCTGATGTCTTGTAAAGATTAACTGTACCAACACATGGTGTCATTACATGAAGGTATCCAAGCTTTCTTTCCTTGTCCTTAATGTAATTCTCAAGCTCCTGCCATACTGTATATCCCTTTGGTAAGAACATTGGAAGTCCACGGCCAATTAAGTCATCTGACATGAAAAGTTCCATTTCCTTGCCAATCTTTCTGTGGTCACGTTCCTTTGCCTCTTCAAGAAGCTTAAGATGCTCTTCAAGTTCCTCTGCTGTTGGGAAACATACACCATATATTCTCTGCATTACATGATTGCTGGCATCTCCCTTCCAGTATACACCAGAATATTTAACAAGCTTGAAGTTCTTGCAGAGCTTAGTATTATCAACATGAGGTCCGCGACAGAGGTCTGTGAAATCGCCCTGGTCATAAACTGTGATATTGCCATCTTCAAGACCGCTTATAAGGTCAAGCTTATACATATCATCCTTGAACATCTCAAGTGCTTCTTCCTTAGAAACTTCTCTTCTGTATATCTTCTTGCCTTCCTTGCAGATTTTCTTCATCTCTTTTTCGATAGCTTCAATAGCTTCGTCATTGATTACATTATCTCCAAGGTCTATATCATAATAGAATCCCTCTTTAACTACTGGTCCAACCCAGAACTTAGCATGTGGATACAAATGCTTAACTGCCTGTGCCATAACATGTGCACATGAATGATTAAGAGTATTCAGTCTTTCATCTTCCTTAAAATTAACCATGATAAATCTCCTTTTGTGTTAATATTTTTGTTCCTATTCTCATCGCTACTCGCGCTCGTAGCTCATGTTCCAGAGCTTCGCTCTGTCACTGTCGCGGTGCTCCTCGAATATCCATGCAAAGTCCACACCCTGTGCAAGCACAGTTGTTGACTTTCCCTGTATATTCTCATCGCTACTCGCGCAAAAAAGCCCCTTATACAGTGGCTTTTCAGCTTGCTGTATAAGGGGCGAATATTCAATCCGCGATTCCACCCTTATTATTCTCTCAATCAGGAGAACATCTCATTATGATTATAACGGAATCACCGTGCCGTATTGAGGCCGCTCGGAGGTGGTTTTCCCATATCCGTATTCTAAAGCACTTCCACCATATATGCTTCTCTCTGTAGAACCGTAACATAGTACTCTTCTCGTCAACGCTTTAGTAAGAAGTATATTTCAAATTTAACATAATGTCAACCTGTTAATTATTGATTTTTGTATTTAAAAATGCTATTATTTCTATATTAATTTTCGAACAATTTAATATTATTTTTAGGGAGGAACTAATGGATAAATTACATTCACACAACTATCTTATTGTTTTAGTTGGAACAATTGCATTATCAGTTATGACATTTTTTTCAGAAGGGATTAATATCCGTGCATTTATCGGAATCGGCATAATGCTTGCCAGTCTTATTGCTGCCGGTATTGGTAAGTTCTTAATTCAGAATCATTTTATTAAAGCTTTGCTTATTAATCTTACGCCTTCAATTGCTACATTTGTATATGCTTTTGTTTTAGGCGGCAACTCAGTTGCATTTCTTGCCAATTTTGTATTTCTATCAATGATGGCATTATATTTTGATAAGAAGTACATTATATATTACTCTGTTCCTGTTGCTAATATTGCACTTATATGTGCCATATTTTTCCCATTCGTTATTGATGGGGCTAATTACGACAGAGTAGATGCCTTTACAAAGGTATTTCTTTTTGACCTTGTTGCTGTTGTTTTATACAAAGCTGTTGACAGAGGACGCGATCTCCTTTCTCAGAGCGAAGAAACACTATCTACTATTAACAACAACTCACATGCAGCAAATGACATAGCCATTAATCTTAATTCAGCTATCGAAAATTGTAAAAACGGTCTTGATAACTTATCTGAACAGGCAACTAAGGTAAATGAAGCTGCTTCTCAGATGAATACCGTTATTGACGATACAACCAATGCAACTATATCTGTTACTGAGAAAATTCAGGATGCAACCGATGAAATCAATAAGAATTATGAGCTTTCCAAAGAGCTTGATGCTGGCTTCGAAAAAGTTGATACATCAGTCAGAGCCGGTAATAACGAAGTAAATGTTGTTAAAAACACTCTTTCGGAGATGGCAGAAACTGTTGGCTCTGCCAAAGGAGCTATGTCTGAGCTTATGAACGAGATGTCTAAGATTACTTCTATTCTTGAAGAAATCAATGCAATTGCAGCCCAAACTAATCTTCTTTCTCTTAATGCCTCAATTGAAGCCGCAAGAGCCGGTGAACATGGTAAAGGATTTGCTGTAGTTGCAGATGAAATCCGTCATCTTTCTGAACAAAGTTCAGAAGCTGCAGACAATATCCACAAAATCATTAACGGTCTTTCAGGTATGACAGATGAAGTTTCTAACCGCGTGAATGCAGGTGCTGAATCAGCTAATGATGTTGTTTCCAAGATGGACACTCTTGTCAATGTCCTCACCGGAATCAATGATTCAACAGAAGTTGCACACGATCTTGTAAGGGAACAGTATAAGGTAATCGAATCTGTCAGGACAGCTTTTGACAGCGTTAACTCAGACATTCAGACGCTTGTTGCTACCTCTGAAGAGAACGCTGCAATGATATCTAATATTTCAGAGAGCATCCGCCAGCAGGAAGAAGCCGTTTCGAATGTTGACGATGGCATCGAGCATGTCTTAAAGCTTTCTGGTGAATTGAAAGAACATTTTAATTAATATGCATATAAAAAGTGGCAGTCTTTAGAAATACCTGAAGTCCTGCCACTATTTTTAACATAAACCTATCTTTTTATCCAATCTAGTTTCTCCAATTAAGTTCCCCAAATCAAGAAAGCTTCATATCTCCATCTTTAACCCAGCCAATCTTTTTAAGAAGCATATTAATAAGCGGACATATCACTGCCGGAAGAATGAATGATATAAGTATCAATCCAGCCCAGTCAAATCCTGTAATTGCAGTCTTTGTTCCATTAGCAATATCAGCTACCCAACCAGAATATACACCAATCTGTCCAACAAATCCGCAAGTTCCCATACCAGATGATACCGGAGTGCCATTCATCTGCAGCTTGAACAGGCATGTTGCCATAGGACCTGTAATTGCAGATGTAACTATCGGTGCAATCCATATTTTCGGATTCTTAATTATATTTCCCATCTGAAGCATAGATGTACCAATTCCCTGAGAAACAAGTCCACCCCAGCGGTTCTCCTTAAATGACATAACTGCAAATCCAACCATCTGCGCACAGCAGCCTGCAACTGCTGCTCCTCCTGCAAGCCCAGTAAGTCCAAATGCAGCACATATCGCGGCTGATGATATAGGAAGTGTAAGTGCAATTCCAACAAGAACTGATACTGCAATTCCCATAAGGAAAGGCTGAAGATTAGTTGCAAGCATAATAAGTTCGCCAATCTTCATTGCCGCTTTTCCCAAAGCCGGTGCAATAAGAGCCGCTACTCCTGTTCCAACACCTATAGTAACAAGCGGTGTAACAAGAATATCTATCTTAGTTTCTTTAGAAATCATCTTACCTGCTTCTGCTGCAATAATGGCAACAAAATATACTGCAAGCGGACCACCTGCACCGCCAAGCGCATTAGATGCAAATCCAACAGTTATAAGTGAAAACAGTACAAGTGGAGGGCATTTCAGTGCATAACCGATTGCCACTGCCATTGCCGGTCCGCTCATTGCTGACGCAAGCCCTCCAACTGTATAATTGACACCGCTCACTGTTGCCACAGTATTAGTAAGAAAACCAATATGCAGCTGTGTTCCCAATGTATTAAGAATTGTTCCTATAAGCAACGAACAGAACAATCCCTGCGCCATCGCCCCCAGTGCATCAATACCATACCTTTTAACTGAAACTTCAATATCCTTCCGCTTCAGGAAGGATTTAAATTTCTCCCACATAAATAGACCTCACTTTGTAAATTTTCATTATGATAGCATATTATAGGGGGATTGTGAATATAGCAATTTTTACTTACCCTATATCATCCAAATTTCTTTTAATATAACTCATACGTCAGCTTCCTTTCGGCTAATTTCTATTTTTATTATATTTTAGCCGAAGCATAATTGTTTTATTCCAAGAGCCATCATTATATGAAAAATTTTATAGCATTATTATTCAAAGCATTATAATTCTAATTAATCTGGTATTAAACAGACTGAATATAGCAAATCCGAAAGCATCAAACATAACAATCCCTGTGCCATCGCTCCCAGTGCATCAATTCCATACCTTTTAACTGAAACTTCAATATCCTTGCATTTCAGAAATGCCTAAAATTTTTCCAACATAATAAATCACTTTTGTAAATTTTCATCATGATAGCATATTATGGGGAATTGTAAATTGTCCATGGCGGATTAGAAATTAATGTTTATCAGAAAGTAATGGTGCCTATTATCCCATCCATTTTCCCAAGAGCTGATTTTCTTTCTCTTATAGCCCTCTCTAATGACATTTTTTCATAAGATGTACCTTTAAGTTCTTCAATAGTCCATTCATCTCCTAAATCTGCCATCTCATCAATAAAAATTTCTTTTTCATTTTCTTTCATAACTATATATCCTCCTTAATGTGACCTCAAATTTTCCAATAATTGTTCTGCCATCTCAATAAGTTCTGCCGTTTCTGACTGATTATCATACATATTATTAATCTTTTCTTTAAGAATCATTACCTGCTCATCTACTGTCATGTATTCAAGCTTTGCAATTTCTGATAATCTGTATCCAAACCGTTGATACAATCTTATCTTTTTAATCTTTTTTACTGCAGCATCATCATATAGCAGGTAACCATACTTATTCTTTGTAGTTGCTTTAACCAAGCCATAGTTTTCATATGTCTGCACAATCTTTCTCGTCACTCCTGTTTCCTTGCATACTTCTTTAAGTGTCATTAAATCATTCCTCATAGGCCCTCCTTTAACCTATGACTGCTCCAACGGAGCAGTCAAATGGTTTTTACAAAAAATTTGATTTTCATAAAAGGCCATGTAAATTTCGCGAAAAATGATTGTGATGATGCAGGTGAATGTAAGAAAAAAGCGCCCTAGTCAATTGACTAGAGCGCTACTCTTAATATTCAACCCCCAATTACATGTAAATAATTGTATAATCTTCATATCCCGACAAAAATCCTTTTATAATATTTTTTATATTTTCAGACGCTTTATTATATGAAATAACATATCAATTCTATTCCCTAAAATCTCTCCTATTTTTAAGGGAATAAGCAATATAATAAGCCAATATCTCCTTAGAGTTCTATCCATGCTCAGTTCTCAATATACTAATCATCTATATTCTGTCACACAAATATAATACAATCTAACACCTGATACCTATCAATAGTCGCATTTTACAACTTCTTATGGGTAATTTCCCCATCAAATCATCATATTCAAGCCAATACTGCATCAAAAAAGCCTATAAGATGTTCAAGCAAAACAATCTTATAGGCTTTTCAACTCTAAGTATTCAATTTACCTGCCAAAACTACCTATCAGTCAACATAAAAAATGTTTCTTATAGGAAGACGACAATTCCACACTATATTTTATACATTAGCGACTGAATTTCCTCATGCGAAATCGCCAAAGCTGCCAGATCTCGCCGATGCATTGATGCTGCCATCACCAACGCCGCAGCAATCAAGCAAACTAGCCAGCAAGCCCCTAAGACACTCTCGTCTCACGAATCACCTTTCTCACAGCCAGCACTTTGCCTGCTGAAACTGAAAGCTCATCGACACCCATCTTAAGAAATTCTTCTGTAAGTGTTGTGTCTGCACCGAGTTCACCACAGATACCTGCCCAGATACCCTCTGCATGTGCATTCTCAACAACCATTCTTATCATGGCAAGAATGGCTGGATGATGAGCATCATAGAAATCATCAAGCTTTGTATTCTGACGGTCAATCGCAAGCGTGTACTGTGTCAGGTCATTAGTTCCGATACTGAAGAAATCCACCTTCTTAGCAAGCTGGCGACTCATAATTACAGCAGCCGGAGTCTCAATCATAATTCCACTCTTAGGATTACCGAATTCAATTCCCTGCTCTGTAAGCTCAGCCTTAACTTCATTCTCAATAACCTTAATCTTATCAACTTCCTGTTCACTGATTATCATAGGATACATGATAGATATGTTTCCATACGCACTTGCTCTGTAAAGGGCGCGTAACTGTGTTTTGAATATCTCAGGTCTTGTAAGACATATTCTTATTGCACGAAGACCAAGAGCAGGATTATCCTCTTTATCCAGTCCGAAATAATCACACTGCTTATCAGCACCGATATCAAGAGTTCTTATAATTACCGGTTTTCCAGCCATGCTTTCAGCTACAGTACGATATATGTTGAACTGTTCTTCTTCTGTTGGAAATGTCTCAGATTCAAGATATATGAATTCACTTCGAAACAGTCCGATTCCTGCTGCATCATTGGCAATAACATTTGCGAGATCCTTAATATTACCAATATTAGAATAAAGCTTAATCTTCTTGCCATCTAAAGTCACATCTTCCTTGCCTTTAAGTTCCTGTAAAAGAGCTTTCTTCTCATTGTCTTTGCGCTGTTCCTCCTGCATTGCTGACAGAGTTGCCTCATCAGGTTCAATATATACGACACCGTTAGTTCCATCGACAACGCCAAACTTGCCATTAAGAGATTCATCAATGACAATATCTGAACCAATTAAAGCCGGAATTCCCATTGTTCTTGCAAGAATCGCAGTATGTGAATTAACTGAACCCTTCTGTGTAACAAATGATAATATCTTGCTCTTATCCATCTGGACTGTCTCTGATGGTGCCAGATCCTCTGCCACCATAATAACAGGCTCATCTACATCTACACCGCTTCCTGTATTGCCAGAAAGTATTCCTAACAGTCTTTCTGTAATATCTTTGACATCTGCTGCTCTTCCACGCATATATTCATCGTCCATGGCTGCAAACATCTGTGAAAAATTATCCCCTGTCTGGGCTATGGCATATTCTGCATTCACCATCTGACTCTCGATAATATGCTCAACAGATTCCTTATAATCGTCATCCTCAAGCATCATCTGATGAATCTCAAATATTGCCGCATTAGCCTCGCCAACTTCGCGAAGTGCTTTATCATGAAGTTCCCCCAGTTGTTTAAAGGCTATTTCTACAGCTTCATAATAACGGTTCTTCTCTGCTTCTGCATCAGTAATCTTTACACGCTTAACCTGATGTTCACCTTTCTCATACACCATTATCTTACCTATAGCAATGCCTCCAAATACACTTTTTCCAGTATATTTATTCATGTGCACCTCCTGACTGCTACATATTGCTCTTCATGAATTCTTCAATCTTAGCTGCTGCAGCCTCTTCATCTTCACCTTCTACAGTAATTGTAACTTCATTTCCACATTTTACTGCAAGTGCCATAACACCGAAGATTTTCTTGCAGTCTCCTGACTTGCCATCCTTAGTAATTGTAATCTTACTGCTAAATTCCTTAGCAGCCTTTACAAGCTCTCCTGCTGGACGAGCATGTATGCCTTCTGCATCTGTAATAACGTACTTAAATTCCTTCATAATTAAAAACCACCTTTCTTAGGCTGCTTTCTTCTTAAAGAGCCCTAAACATATTGTTGAAATGATAGTTCCTGCCACAAGTGCAATCACATAATATATTGCATTGCCTACTACAGGGAATACGAAAATGCCGCCATGTGGTGCCATTAAAGTACATTTGAAAAACATACTGACAGCACCTGCTGCACCTGAACCTATGATACATGCTGGTATTACATGTAAAGGATCTGCTGCCGCATATGGTATTGCACCTTCTGTTATAAATGCAAGTCCCATAATAAAGTTAGTTGGACCAGCATCTCTTTCTTCCTTAGTAAACTTATTCTTAAAAAGTATTGTTGCAAGAGCAATCGCACATGGTGGAACCATACCACCTATCATTACTGCTGCCATTATATCATAATTACCTGCTGCAATGGAAGCAGTTCCAAAAACATATGCTGCTTTATTGAACGGACCACCCATATCAATTGCCATCATGGCTGCAAGTATGAATCCAAGAAGAACCCTGCTTGTACTTCCCATTCCTGCAAGGAAGCTGTTAAGTCCTGTGTTAATCCCACCCATTACAGGCTCTACAATAAATGTCATTCCAAGTCCTATTACCAGAATACCCACTACCGGATATATAAGTACAGGTGCTATCTTTTCCAATGCCTCTGGTAACTTATCACATATCTTTCTTAAAAGAACTATAATATATCCTGCTGCAAAACCTGCTACCAGAGCGCCTAAGAATCCAGACTTTCCATTAGCTGCGATATAACCACCAACAAAACCAAGTGCAAGTGCCGGTCTGTCACCAATGGCCATTGCAATAAATCCTGCCAGAACAGGGAGCATGAAGCCAAATGCTGCTCCACCGATAGACTTAAACATTGCCGCAACAGGTGTTATCGTACCAAAGTTGCTTCGTTCTGCCTCTGACAGTGCATTCATATCAACATTAAGTCCATCAATAAGAAATGCAATTGCAATCAGAATACCTCCGCCTACAACGAAAGGTAACATATGTGATACACCATTCATAAGCTGTGTATATATCTTATGTCCAATTCCGCCGCCTTTCTTTGCTGATGTGCTTTCCTTCTTTTCAGAAGTTCCTGCCTTATATACAGGTGCATCTCCTGCAAGAGCTTTCTTTATAAGTTCATCTGCTTTATTAATTCCATCTGAAACCTGACACTCAATTACATTCTTTCCATCAAATCTCTCCATTGGAACCTGTGCATCTGCCGCAACAATAATACACTCTGCTGATTCAATATCTGCATCTGTCAGTACATTCTTAGCTCCGCCAGAACCTCTTGTCTCAATCTTAATTGCACATCCAGCCTTAGCTGCTGCCTTCTCAAGTCCTTCTGCTGCCATGTAAGTATGTGCAATACCTGTAGGGCAGGAAGTAACTGCAAGAATCTTAGCCGGCTTATTGTCTTCCTTTTCAAGTCTTTCATCTATACTCTTGGCTTCTTCGTCAGCCCCATCTATGATTTCAATAAATTCCTCAGGGCTTCCGGCTTTCATAAGCTTTGCTACGAAATTCTCATCCATAAGAAGCACTGATAACTTACTTAATACATCAAGATGTACGTTATCCTTAGTATCCGGCGCTGCAATAAGGAAAAGAACCTTTACCGGCTCATCATCAAGCGATTCAAAATCAACTCCATCCTTAATAATCATTGCTGCAAGTCCTGGTGCATTAACAGCACTGCATTTGCCATGAGGAATTGCTATTCCTTCTCCTACACCTGTTGTACTTTCTTCTTCTCTTGCATATACTTTAGCCCTGTAGCTTTCAATATCATCAATCTTTCCGCTCTTTGCCATAAGTTCTACAGCCATATCAAGAGCCTCACTCTTTGTCTTAGGAGCAGCATTAAGATTAATGCTTCTCTTATCAAGTAAATCTGTAATTCTCATAAAATACCTCCTTTACATTATCTCTTGCAGGTAACCTCTACCCGCTTTAATACCTCTGAAATCTCTCTTTTTGTTGCAAGATTTTCTGAAAATGCACTGGCACTTCCTGTTGCAACGCCCATCCGGAATGCATCTTCATAATTACATGTCTGAAGATATCCCGCCATAAATCCTGCAACCATTGAATCACCTGCACCTACTGAATTCTTAAGCTCGCCCTTTGGTGCATCTGCTTCATATACGTTTCCATGTTCATCAATAAGAACTGCGCCTTTTCCACCCATCGATATAAGCACATTGACAGCTCCCATATCCTGCAGCTTCCTTGCATATGGAATAACCTCTTCCTTAGATTCAAGCTTAACACCAAATATATCTCCAAGTTCATGCTGATTAGGCTTGATAAGAAATGGGTGATATTCAAGGACATTAAGTAAAAGCCTGCTTGTCGCATCAACTATAATCTTAACATCTCTTCCCTGTAGTCTTCCCATTATTCTTCTGTATATATCGTCTGATATACATGAGGGAATACTTCCTGCAAGCACAAGAACATCTCCACTTGAAAGTCTGTCAATCTTACTTACAAGAGAATGGAGATTATCTTCTGATATCTGAGGTCCCATTCCGTTAATCTCTGTTCCATCTATGTTCTTAATCTTCATGTTTATTCTTGAAAAACCATTATCAACCTGAATAAAATCTGTATTAATGCCATACTCTGATACCATGTCACATATCTGTTTTCCGGTAAACCCGGCTACAAAACCAAATGCTGTTGTATCAAATTCAAGATTATTAAGAACTATTGAAACATTAATTCCTTTACCCCCTGGAAGCATATGCTCATATGATGTTCTGTTCGTCATCCCCAGTTCAAAACTCTTAACTTCCACTATATAATCCAGTGACGGATTAAATGTTACTGTATATACCATTGTCTCTCCTTTCTGGCTTCACGACCTTTTTGTTATAATTATAATACAATCACATTCATTCGAAATCAATCACATTCATTCACAAACTTTTAGATTATTTTTGTGCATTTTCCACAAATTATCATCAAAATACTTTCTCTAAATATGCATTGTGTATCAACTTCATAACTTTCAGTATCGGTCAAAAACAAAAAAATATGCCAGAACTTCAGACTCAGCCAAAGTTCCAGCATATTAGTATTATATATTATTATATTAATGTTTTCCCTTAAGAAGTGGTGATAATGGCTTATATATAAGCATTGATATCCCTACATCTATAAGACCTTTAACTATTGTAAAAGGAAGATTAAAGCATATCAGACACTGCATGATTGATTTCATAGATGGAATTATAGCCTGATACAAACTTAATATTACCACCTCTGGCATTGCCAGTTTATAATACACAGGATACACTATTAAATAATTCGAGAACACACTGAATACACCCATTGCCATGGCACCGCATAAACCGCCAAGCAATGCTCCTGTCTTAGACTTTTTCTTCTTATAAACAATTCCTGCTGTAAACACGAATACGGAACCGAGTATAAAGTTAGAAAGTTCGCCAACAAGCATACTCTGTGAAGCTGCCAGATGCACAACATTCTTAATGAGACATATTATAATGCCTGCAACTGGTCCGAGTGCATAAGCACCAAGTAACGCCGGAAGATCCGAAAAATCAAACTTGATAAATCCTGGCATAATAGGAATCGGTATCTCCAGATACATAAGAACTACTGCTACTGCTGAAAGCATACCCGTCACCGCTATCGTTCTCACATTATTCTTAGTATTAACATTACTCATTGCTTTTATTCTCCCTTATATTCTGTAATATTATTCTGCCTCCTTAAAGTGCATCTTTTTTGATGCATGCTCCATAGCTTCAACAAGAGTTCTCATATCACTAAGTATCTGTGTAGTTCTTTCTTCACCAAGTTCAGCAATAACATTACCATAATATTCTCTGTTATTGTCCTCTCTTTTTTTCAAGAAATCCCTTCCGGCATCAGTGAATACGAGATATGTACCATCTGTTCCTTTGCCATCATGTTTCCATAAAGCATAGCCCATGTCCTTAAGACTGCTTGCGATTGCCGATGTCTGTGGAATTGATATTCTCATAAATGAAGACAAATCCTTAAGATATGTCTTATCCTTGCCATCAATACAATCTTTCTCCATTACCTTGAGCGCAATATAATCTGCCAACTCAAGACCATTGTAAAAATTCTTTCTTCTCTCCTTATCCATCAGGAACCTCTGAAATATAAGTTCTGTAGATAATTCGAAGCTTTCAAAACTATTGTTCATGCCCCTATCTCCTCTCTGTTTTAAAATAATGATTCGATAGATTTATATTATCAGAAAAATCCTTATATGTCTGTATAACAATCATGAACAATTATTAAAAAGTTATAAACTATGGATTACAGCATTCCGCTGCCGTATATCCCGCTCCAATAAGTTCTTCTCTTTCAGCATAAGAATATATCTTATTCTTAGTCCCTATTCTTGATGCCTTTTCGCATTCCGGTTTATGAAATGTCATTGTTTTACTGTTAAGAATATAATTGAAATCCATTGATGAATCCTTCATCTGTGCAGCCATATCTAGGAATTCTCCTGTATATTCAGACTCTCCTGTTGAATATATGTAATTAATACCCGGCTGTACATTATATAAAAATATATTAAAGCATATTCCTTCTCCATTGTCCTCCACAGAATAAGCCTCCATAAGAACCCCCCGGCACATAAGTTCTTCACCAACAAATACCGGAGTAGTCCTGTACATAACGTGATTAGAAGTTTTCTCCAGATATCTTGCAATCTTTACCACATATGCATTCATATAGTTCTTCATATATGGAGTTGCTGTTATATAATTCTTCTTATCAGTATCAGAACCTCCAAAGCACCATGCAATGCTCTGCACTCTGCTCTGGCAATATCCATCTCCCGCAATACTGTCATACTTGATATTATTCCATCCTGTAGGACAGATACTTTTTGATTCACCTTTCTTATCATCTTCAGATGGCATTGAATCATAATCTAAACATGCCATTGCAGAAGTAACCCTTTTGATACTGTCAAGCGGTCCATATTTTATATATGAATCCTTAACTATCTCAGAGCTTGTAAAATATGGCTTATTATCATTAACTACAACATATGGATTATCTCCATTATATGCCGGAATATCCTCATAGGAAAACTGTATACTGTTTGAATTAACATTATTAGCAGACACATTTGCAAAAAGTTTATATCCGCCAAACACAATCAATACAAGTAATATTATCCCAATTATTTTCTTTCTCATTTCGTATCACCCTTCTTCATTCCTGGTATCTGTGCCAGAATAACCGCTGTAAACACAAGTACACACCCCATTATCTCTTTTGGTTTTAACAATTCCCCAAGTACAATCCATCCGGCAAGCACCGCAAACACTGATTCAAGGCTCATGACAATAGATGCCACCGAAGGCTGTGCATATTTCTGTCCAACCATCTGAAGAGTATATGCTATGCCGCTTGAGAATACACCTGCATAAAGTATCGGAACAAGCGCAGCTTTAATTCCTGCAAATGTAACATTTTCCTTAAATATCATAGCAAATGTTGAAATAATTGCAATAACAATAAATTGTATACAGGACATTTTCATACTGTCAGCACTTGAAAATTTATCAATAACAAGAATGTGTATTGTAAAGCATATTGCTCCCATAAACACAAGGACATCACCAAGGTATATTCCTGATACACCGCCAGACATACATAAAAGATACATTCCGGCAACACATCCTGTAACAGAAACTCCTATTATCCAGTGCATTTTCTTACCCATAAAAACCGAAACTACCGAAACCATAACAACATAAGTTGCTGTAATAAAGCCTGACCTTCCTGATGCCGCGACCCCTTGTGGATATACACTTATTCCATACTGCTGGAAAGTCATTGCTGCAAACCGAACAATTCCGCATATTATGCCCGCACCCAGTGGCCATGTCTGTAAACGACTGTTATTCTCTGTATTAATTACTTTTCCAGAATTATTTCTTTTATCCAACACATTTTTAATTACAATTACAACTGCCAGAAACAGTGCACCCACTATAGACCTTGCAGCATTAAATGTAAATGTCCCAACTGCTCCTGCACCACTTGTCTGTGCAACAAATGCCGTCCCCCAGATAAATGCAGCAAGAAGCAGTATCAGGCTTCCCTTTATATTATTCATTACTCTTACCCTTATTAATATATTTGATACCTGTAAATGCACCTATAAGAATAACTAAACCTATAATAAGAGGAACAACAGGATTCTGTACAAATCCTGCAATAACATATGTCACACAAGAAATAACTGCAACTACAATTACATATGGAAGCTGTGTAGACACATGATTCATATGATTACACTGTGCTCCTGCCGAAGCCATAATTGTCGTGTCAGATATTGGTGAACAATGGTCTCCACAGACAGCTCCAGCCATACATGCTGAGATTGATATAATCATCATTGTATGGTTCGTTCCTGAAAATGTATTTACAACAATAGGAATAAGAATTCCAAATGTTCCCCACGATGTTCCTGTTGCAAAAGCAAGGAATACCGCAACCAGAAATATAACTGCCGGCAGAATACTTAACCATCCGCCCGATACTCCTTTTACAAGTCCGGCAACAAACTCCTTAGCGCCCAGACTGTCTGTCATTGCTTTGAGTGTCCATGCAAATGTAAGAATAAGGATTGCTGGTACCATTGCCTTGAATCCTTCCGGTATGCATGAGCATGATTCATTGAATGAAAGTACCCTTCTTACTGCATAGAACACAATTGTTATTATAAGTGCAAAGAAACTTCCAAGCATAAGCCCTACCGAAGCATCACTTCCTGAAAATGCATCAACAAAACCTACTCCCTTGAAAAAATCTCCTGAATATAGCATTCCAATTATGCAGCAAACTATAAGTGTAATAATTGGAAACAGCAGATCTAACACTCTTCCGCGTCCCTTAATTACATCTTCTGTTGCGTTAGCATATGGCCTGTCAGGAGTTGTATACAAGTCTCCCTTAGCTGCATTTGCTTCATGAACTGCCATCGAGCCAAAGTCAACCTTTAACGCTACAATAAGAATCATTGCTGCAATAGTAAATAATGCATAATAATTGTAAGGAATAGCCTTAATAAATATTCCAAAACCATCTTCGCCCTCAACAAAACCTGTTACCGCTGCTGCCCATGAAGATATAGGCGCAATAATACAGATTGGTGCCGCTGTTGCATCAATAAGATATGCAAGCTTTGCTCTCGAAACATTATGCTTGTCTGTTACTGGACGCATAACGCTTCCAACAGTAAGACAGTTAAAATAATCATCAATAAATATAAGAATTCCAAGAAGCACCGTAACAAGCTGTGCTCCAACTCTTGTCTTAATATGTCTTCCAGCCCATTCTCCAAATGCTGCAGAACCACCTGCTTTATTCATCATGCACACCATGATTCCCAGTACAACAAGGAACACCAGAATTCCTACATTGTAAGGATCTGACAATACTCCTACAAGACCATCTTCAAATATATGAAGAACTGATTTTTCAAAACTGAACCCGCTCTGGAATATATTTCCATAGAACAGTCCTCCTATTACAATTCCTACAAAAAGTGAACTGTAAACCTCTTTGGTAATTAACGCTAATATGATAGCAACCAGCGGTGGTATAAGTGCCCAGAAGGTTGCATACAGATTAGGTACATACTGAATAACTTCTTCCATTGTATCTCTCCTTAATAAATGTATATCCTACACTAATTGTGTATTCTGCTTTCACTGCAAGTAAAATATATAACCTGATAATTCTTTGCAATCTCGTCGAGAAGCTTCATAGCCCCCTTAATATTATTATCATCAAGATTGACAAATGGGTCATCAAATATAAGAAATGGTTTCTCTTCTTTATACATTGCCTCGACAAGCGCCATTCGCATGCATACTCCAACCAGATCCTGCTTTCCTGCACTAAGATATCCAATATCTCTTGGCATATTCTGCTCCATGACAGTAAGCTTTGTATCTGCATCAAGATTGTATGCATCAGGCTCACATCCGGTAAGTATAGTATAATACTTCCTAAAGCCCGACATAACAGGTCCCATATATTCAGAAGTAAAAGACTGCTTTGAATCCTCCATAATCTGTTTTGTAAGCTTCAGCAATCTCTCTTTATTCTTTTCGCTTTCCTGAATATCTGTAAGCTGGTTAAGTTCCTGCCTGCAGCTTTCACACTCATCAGCCTGAATCTGAAGATTCTCTAACTGCTTATTGCACTGGGATATCTGTTGTGCATATTCTTCAATCATGTTGTCAATCCGTGTCATATCTGACGCTATATCTTCCAGTGAAATCTTATCAACTTCATTTTGTGCAGTGAACATACTGATATCATTCTCTGACTCAAAATCAGCTTTAATCATCATTGCATTATCATACTCACTTTTAGCACGATAATATCCATCAAGCTTTTTGTCAAGGTTTCTAAGTGTTTCTCCAATACTTTCCTCACTCTTAAAGCCTTTAATATATTTTCTCAGAAAGCATTTAATACCTGACATATTCTGCTCATACTGATTTCTATAGATATCCTGTTTAGACATTTCTTGATTAATTCTTTTATAGTCCGCTATGTCATTTCTTATACGTTCAATTGTCAGACTATAATTATTACCATTAGTGGCACAATTATACTGTTTCAGAAATTCATCCAGCCTGTTCTCAAGCTGTTTTATCTGTTCAGATAATTCGTTGTCCTGACCAGCCGCCCGTTTCTCAAGTTCACGATAATCTTCTATATCATGACATAAACCCGAAAGCTCCCATGCAATATTATCTCTGCTAAATGTAATCTCATATTCTTCACAGAACTGCCTTACAACATTCTCCGTTCCGCTGATAAAATTCTTATCATCATTAATATCCGCTTCAATTGCCTTAAGCTTATTATCAGATTCAGCACTTATATTCATAAATTCACTATCATGCTGTTTCTTCTTCACAGTTCCTATCACTGAAAATACTACTGCCATACACAAGCCGACAATAATCATGGCAATTCCAACTTCCATTACAGGCACAACAAGCACACCGCCTATTACAGCCATTACGATTCCTGCTATAATTCCAGGCACACATGAATTTTTATATAACTTAGCTCTTTCAAGTCTTGCTTGTTCATTCTCTCTTGCAAGATCCAGCTTCATTTCCTTGCCAACAATAGAATTCTGCTTGTTCTGTGCTGAAATCCAGATATCATGAATCTTCCCGACTTTGTTTTCATCGGGAATTCCTCTTGCAAACCTTTTCTTATACCATTCAAGCTTTTTCAGTTCATCGTCAGACAAACGGTTCTTCGCAGCAGCTTCTTTAAGTTCATCTAATTGTCCGGCAGTATTCTGCCATTCATCAATAGTTTCACTATCAGGAACCCCCTGTTCAAACATACCTCTAAGTTGTTCAAGCCTTTCACTGTCATCATCATCAATGTGTGTGAATTTTCCACTTAATCTTCCTGCTTCATCAAAGATTTCAATCTGCTTATGCACATCTTCCTTTTCAGGCAGTTCCCCATTAAAGTAATGTTCATATTGTTCAAATGCATTCTTCTTATCATTACATTCCTTATCAAGCAGCTGATACTTCTCTTTCAATGCCTGTATATCCTTCTGCACACTTAAATGCTTCTGCTGTTCCTGCATTTTCTTTCTGTCAGCTTTAAGCTCTTCTCTCTTAGCACACAGATTATCTCTTATATCTGTCTGCTCTTCAATAATTCTGTCTGTCTGTGAATAATTGTTAATTCTGGCAGCAAGCTCTGTTATTCTTGATTTTCTCTTAGATATAGATCCTGTAGACCTCGTACTTGTTATATTATTAAGCACCGCGGTCAGTCTTCCCACAGCAGTTTCAAAATTATTAATATCATCTGTATTATCTGCAAGATTTCCAATCTTAGCATTTATGCTGTCAGTAGTTGCCGTAACACAATCACTCTGACCTATAAACACAGTTCTCTCAAAAGACTGTGCATCTATCTTGAACAATTCTTCTCCAATATCACACGAAAAATCATCACATTCAACATTAGTGTCTTTTCTTACAAGCAGGAATTCATCATCCGCCTGCTTTTTCCCAAAGGTTCTTCTAAGTGAATAAACCACTCCACCAGTTTCAAATACTATCTCACCACCATAAACACCCTTCTGCCACGGCATAAGACGATTTCTTTCCTTATCGACTAATTTCTTCTTGCTTTCATTCTTAAATCCATAAAACATAACACGGATAAAGGATGCAAGTGTACTCTTTCCCCAGCCTTTATCCTCACATATCGTATTACATTCACCAGAGAAATCATATGTAACATTATTCAGTTTTCCAAAATTTTCGATTGTACAACTGATAAGTTTCATCAGACTATCTCCTCCCCCTGCAATGCCTGTAATCCATATCGTATAATTACAGCTTTATCTTGTTCATTGATATCGTCTCTCCCCATAACATTTCTAATAAACTCTCCCTTAAGTGAAACATCATGCTCATAAGACATATAATCAACCCTATAAGCGGTGCAGTCCTTTATCTTAAATGCATAAAACCTGTTCTCAAACTGCTTACACAGATAGTCCGTATCTTTCTCACATTCAACATCCAATTCACCTGTGAGTTCAAGCTTAACCAGACTATCTTTCGTAAAACCTGCATTGTTAAGAAAACTGCTTAATTTCTGTTCAATTTCAAATGTGCTTTCACACCCTGTAACATCAACCTGTGCAACATAAATATTTCTTCTTGCAAATGGAACAAAATATGTATCATAACTTCCAGAAGTTTCATCAATATCAAGCACTACAAAGCCATGCTCTCCAGCCTCATCAAAGCCCCTTCCCTCAAGACATCCCGGATAACAATACACTCCTCTGGCATCCAGCCTGTCACTTGAATATTCATGCACATGTCCAAGTGCAAGATAATCAATTCCACGGTTTCTTAAATCCTTAAGACTTATTATCTGTGCGTTATTCTTAGAAACATGAGAAGCCTCCTGCCCATGCAGTACAACAATATTATAATTGCCTGCATTGAGAGAAAGGCTTCCATATATCTTACCCGCATTATCACTGTCAAGTTCCACGCCGGTAATAACAATATCCTTTGTAATACTGCCATTATTGATTATACCGGCGTTATAACTTGTCCATTCTTTTCCAAACATACGAAGATTAGCAGGAATCTCATCCAGATACGACACAAAGCTTCCATTGTCATGATTACCCTGCAGATAATAAAATGTAATACTCGGATTATTAATTATTATATTATATACTTCTTTCTTTGCTCCGACTGATATGTTCCTTGTATCAAACAAATCCCCCGCAATTATAATAACCCCGATACACTCCTTCACAGCATATCCAACCATATCCTTAAAAGATGCCAGCAGCTCACTCCTGCGTTCTCTTGCCTTATCTTTATCAAGATTAGCCGTCATCGCTGAATCCAGATGAATATCTGCACAATGCAAAATCTTCATATCTTCTCAACCTCAACAAATATATACTAATTAATATGTAGAATACGCTCCTTCAACATGAACACTCTCTGTTGTTTCATTCTGGATATATATTCTGTATGATCCGCTCATTGTCAGCTCAAATACGTGTGAATCATTGCCATTGGCAATAATATATCTTTTCGAACCATCAGGCTGTATAATTCCTGCTCTGACACTATGAAATGGTTCCACCGAAAAAACACTTAAAACTATCCTCTGTCCAGAAGATGCATGAAAGCTTGATGTTGACCTCCTTACCCCGGCATACACATCCCATGAGATTGTACCATTTGAAGCGCATGGCATTATTTCATCAGGATTAACATCTTCTTCATACATGTCTGTAACAGCTGAATCTTCATAATCAGCAGCCTCATAATATTCTGTTCCTGATACCTGTAGCTCTCTTTTTTCATCAGCAGTTACCTCCGCAACCGTAACTGATGTTTCAGTTACGGTTGTAGCTGCTCCCGCCACCATAACAGAACTCATAGCAACAAATAAAGTCAGTATAGCTGCTGCAACAGCCATTGGTCTTTTCTTAACATTATAACTCTTCATAACATGCTCCATTCTTTCTCTTAAACTGTTTTTATTTTCATACAGACTTGCAGACAGCATGTCATAAAGATTATTATTTCTCACAGCAAGATTAAATATTGTTTCATAATATTCATGTAGTCCATTCTCTGACATACATACAGAATAGTCACATGCATACTCAGCATATTTAATAAATCTTCTGTAAAAAATCCATATAACCGGATTAAAGAAATTAAGTATACTTGCCACCGCAAGAAGATATCTGAACCATATATCATTATGAACCACATGTGTAAGTTCATGTGCAAATACAACTCTCATCTCTTTCTCAGAAAAATGATCTGCATTAACAATAACACACGGTCTGTGTATTCCTGTCACATATGCAGTAGTTGTTCTGTATGACTGCCTTAATGTAATTTTACATTTCCCAAGTCCCATCTGTTCTTTTATCTCATAGAAAATCCTGTTCATCTCCTTATTACAGGCAAATGATTCTTTCCTTATTGATAAAATTCTGAATCTCTTAAACACATAAATCATTATTGCAACAGCCAGACCTGTTATCCACACAATAGCAACAGCTCTTGTCACATTAATAATAAGCGGTGATGTATCAAATGCGTAACCATTCCACACGAACCTTAAGCGGTCAATCATTCTTATCGCGTAATACATTACCGGAATTATCCAGAACAATACAACAACTTTTCCAAGTCTGTATGACATATTAAGATATCCTGTCTTATCAAGTAAATATGAAGTTATAAGCCATGCAACAGTAAGTACGCTACCCGTAAATGTAGTTATGACAATCATGTAAAATAAATCTGTCCATAGCATAATCTGCTGCACTCCTAAGTTAAATATATTAATCCGACATATAAATAAATATATCACATTTTTATATAAAAACATAGAACTTCTTTGTATAAAATGGTATACTTAATTCATATTTATTGTTCGTATTAATCATATACACAGAAGGGAGTATTTATGCAATATAATGTCAAAAAATGGGGGCTTCTCCCCGATGGTACAATGTGTCATATTATTCAGCTTTCATATAATGACATATCGCTTTATGTTTCAGACTATGGTGCAACATTTCAGTCAATGTTCGTGACTGATTCATCCGGCACACAACACGACATAATCCTTGGTTATGATACCCCGGAAGAATATTATTATGACCAGCAGAACTTCGGTGGGACAATGGGACGATTTGCTAACAGAATTGCAGGGGCATGCATAACTCTTAATGGCAAAGACTGGCATCTTCCTGCCAACGAAGGTAATAACACTCTTCACAGCGGACACGGCTTCAACAAATGTATGTGGCAGTATGATGTTAATCCTGAGGCTCTCATTCTCACACTTTACAGCCCGCATCTTGAGAATGGATTCCCTGGAAATCTTAAAGTCACCCAGACAATTACTATTACTGACAGGAATTCAATACTTGTGCATTATGACGCAGTGTCAGATATGGATACGGTATGTAACTTCACCAATCATAGTTACTTTAATTTTTCCGGGGTAAAGAACGTCTGTAATTATATAGTATCTGTAGGAGCAGATTACTATACACCGGTAGACAGCAGCAATATCCCTACAGGTGATATTCTGCCTGTTGAAGGAACAATGTATGATTTCCGTAGTCCGGTAAAAGTTGGAACGGATTGTATTGATATCAATTATGTTCTATCTGATGCATATGAATACGCCGCTAAAGTAACCGACCCCGAAGCAGGCATAAGTATGTCTGTAAAGACCAGTTTCCCAGGATTACAGCTGTATAACGGTAATTATATAGGTAACTGTACCGGTAAATACAATTTGCCATACAACAATCAACATGGCATATGTTTTGAACCTCAGTTTTTTCCTGACTCAATGCATCATAATAATTTTCCATCCCCAGTTCTTAAAGCCGGAGAACATCTTGACAGATACATAGAATATATTTTCTAAATAGCAGCCATATCACTAAAGTGCATGATACAAGATTAAAAAAGAACCGCCCTTGAAATCAGGACGGTTCTTTTTTAATCTAAAAGCATATCTAACCTTTAACACCACCAAGTGTAACACCTCTTACAATGAACTTTGAAAGACAGATATATACTATAATTACCGGAACAATAGCAAATGCTATCATCATATATACCTGACCCATATCAAACTTCAGGAAATCCGCACTACGAAGCTGTGCTATCAACAGAGGAAGGGTTTTCTTACTTGCCTTGTTAATAAGGAGTGAAGGTATAAAATAATTATTCCATGATGATACGAAAGTAAATATCATCTGAACAGCCAGAGCCGGCTTCATAAGAGGCAGAACAATCTGGTTAAATATTCTGAACTCTCTCGCACCATCAATTCTCGCTGCCTCAATAAGTTCCATTGGAAGCACACTGTCCATATACTGCTTAATAAAGAAGAATACTACAGGTGCTGCAACTGAAGGTACAATAAGCGGTATGTAAGAATTAAGAAGATTCCAGTCTCCCATCATCTTAACAAATCCAAGTGCTGATACCTGTGTTGGTACCATCATTACAAGAAGAATGAATGTAAATGCAAACTTCTTTAACCTGAAGTTATATGCATGAATAGCAAATGCTGTAAGTGCTGAGAAATACACTGACAGAACTGCTGAACATGCCGCAACAAACAAACTGTTAAACATACCCTTTATAACAGGAATATTCTCATTAGCAAGAACATTCTTCATGTTGACTATAAACGACTTTCCCGGAAGGAACGAGAATCCTTTCTGGATATCAGGGTGTGATCTCGTTGTATTAATAATAAGTACATAGAATGAGAAAAGGCACAAAAATGTTATAAGAATAAGTACGATATAACATAGCACTCTCTCTGTTGTAAGTATTATCCTGTCTTTCACTCCAGCATTAGTGCCTTTAATATCAGCACTTGCAGAGGCTTTACCTGAATTACTCATATTACTTCGCCTCCTTTGCTTTTTTCTTCTTAGCTTTTCTGATTCCTGCTGCTTCCATATCCTTTGTTATATAATTAAATACAAATATACTAAGTACTGCTGTTACAATAAACAGAATAACTGAAAGCGCACCTGCCATACCATAATTCTTACTATAAAGATGCTTATTAAGATACATGATAACCGTCATACTTGTTCTATCCGGATTACCATTACCATTAGTAAGAATCTGAGGAACATCAAACATCTGGATACCACCAATCAATGATGTAATAAGTGTGTATGCCAGAATAGGCTTAATAAGCGGAAGTGTAATCTTTCCAAATATCTGTCTGGAATTAGCACCATCAATTCTTGCTGCTTCAAAAAGACAAGGGTCAACACCCATGATGGCAGCCATAAGAATAATTGTTGTATTACCAAACCACATAAGGAAGTTCATAAGAGCAATCAGTCCTCTCGCTCCTGCTACCTCCGCAAGGAATCTATATGTAGGCAATCCCATACTGTTAAGCATGTTATTGATTGGTCCCTGATCTGCAAATATTGCGTAGAATAACATGGCAAATGCAGATGCCATAATTAAATTAGGCATATAGATTATAGTTTTGAAAAATCCTGTACATTTTAATCTTAATCTAAGATCTGTAAACCATGACGCCAGAAGCAATGATATAAGAATCTGTGGAATAAATCCCATCAGCCACATTATCATTGTATTCTTCAGATAGAGCAATGTATCACCGTTAAACAGTATGGCCTTGTAATTGTCAAATCCAACGAACTTAGGTCCGACCTGCATAAGTCCAACCATATAGTTCTCAAAAAAACTATTATAAAATGTAGATATCAGTGGTATTAATGAAAACACAATATATACTGCAAAGAACGGTATAAGAAATATGTATCCCCATTTTGCATAGCTTACAAACTTTTTCTTCTTTTTATTCATACATATCTCCATTCCTGCCATATAAAAAGGCACAGCCATATAACATACTTATTATAATGACTGTGCCTTAATGACTAGCAATTACTAATTACTTTGAAAGGTTTGGATATTTCTCAATAGCTGCTTTATAGAAGTTATCAAGAGCCTTATCCTTAGTTACATTGCCATCGAAGTAATCCTTCATAGCCTTCTGGAATTCTTCGTTAAGACCCTGGTCATAAGAAGAAATATTCTTCATGCTGATCTTAGGAGCTGACTTAGCAAATAACTTGATATGATTCTGACCACCAAGGAAATCTGACTTGAAGTTACTGCTAGCGATTTCATTCATACCTGATGTTGTATTAGTGTAATCCTGAGTATCTTCTGTAATCTTCTTCATTGTAGCCTTATCACAGCAAAGTGTCTTCATAACATCTTTTACAAGGTTAGCGTTATCTGTTCCTGCTGCTGCACAGATCCATGTACCACCCCAGTAGTAGCTCTGTGGACCTTCACATACTGCATAGTCGCCGTAGATACCGTTACCAACTTCTTCCTTACCACCTTCCTTAACAGGAGTAGCAAGTGAGTTACCTAAAAGTGTAAAGTTAATTCCCCATGTTGAGTAGAAGAATCCGAATACCTTACCAGAAGGTCCCTGATCTGCTGCCCATGTTGAATCCCAAAGAGATGACTTATTATTATAGCCCTTATCTGTATATTTCTTAGTCTGATCAACCCACTTCATAATGTTATCATCAATAACAATCTTGTTATTAGAATCAACCCAAGGACCTGATACATTGTTAGAGAATACTCTGTATGAATCATCATAACCTGAAAGCATCTTGTAACCCTTAGCAGCAGCCTGTTCAGCTACCTTATCAAACTTATCCCAGGTTGAAAGTGCTTCCTGAACCTTATCCGGATCATCTGTTCCAAGAACATCCTTAGCAATAGAACGTCTGTAAGCAAAGAGTCCCGGAGTAGCCTGCCATGTTGTAGCCTTAAGTTTTCCTTTGCTGTCAGTTGCAATATCCTTTGTGTACTGATACATATCCTTAAGGTCATCATCTGTAAGGCCTACATCTTTTACATCAAGTGTGTAATCACTATTAACATACTTTAAAGCATAATCAGCTTCGATAAGGAACATATCAATCTTATCATCTGCTGCTGCATCCTTCTGCTTTAATAATGCAGCATCAAGAGCATTCTGATAAGCGTTGTTTTCGTTAGGAGTAATTACCCAGTTTACCTTAACATCTGAAGGAACATTCTTATAATATCCTTCAAATCTGCTCTTAAACTCTTCGTTCCAGCAGTAAATGTTAAGTACCTTACCCTGTTCCTCAGGCTTAGTATTAACTGTTGCCGAACCACCATCCTTTGATCCACAACCTGCTAATGTGGAAAGCACCATCATTGTACCAAGTGCCAGACTTAATAATCTCTTTTTCATAAAAAACCCTCCATAAATCTTAGACGACACCTTTAGTTTCCTATCTTTCTTATTGTTTCCCCTTCGATTAGTTCCGCATCTACAACAACCCTCTTTACTATCGTTGCCCTGGGATTCTCTATAGCACTTATAAGCTCATCTGCGGCAATCCTGCCGATTTCCCTGGTATTCTGACAAATTGTTGTAATCTTAGGATTTAACATCTGCGAGAATCTTGTTCCATCGTAACCTGCAACAGACACATCCTTCGGACTATGCAATTTCATATTCTTAATAGCATTCTTTCCTCCAACCACAGATAAATCATCCGGATAAAAAATACATGTTGGCGGTTCCTTTAATTTTAACAGCTCATATGTAAGCTTCTCAGCTTTTATTGAATCAAGATAGGTTGATTCTTTAATGTATTCATCTGGAACTTCTACCCCTAATTCATCCATTGTCTTATAAAAGGCTGCCAGACGCTCTTTCGTAACCTCTGATTCAACATTTCCATAAATATAAGCTATCTTTCTGTGTCCCCTGCTGTACGCGTAACGTACTAATTCACTCATCCCTTTCACGTTGTTAGAATTGACCGATGTACTGCCATTGAAAATGTAGTCGATGGTCACAACTGGTAATCTCCCGTTAACCATTTCATAGATTTCAGGATTGCTGAAATCCTCACAAGCTACAAGCACGCCATCAAAATTTCTGTATAAACAGTGTTCGTAGAAAGTCATCTTCTTAGAGTGATTGCTTACAAATGTAATATCATACCCCTTCTTCTCTGCTTCATTCTTAAAACTCTCAAGAACCTCGGCGAAATACTCATGTGCAAGACCATTATTAAGAAGAACTCCTATGTTATATGAACGGTTCGTCTTAAGTGCTCTGGCTGCTGAATTCGGATAATATCCAAGTCTGTTAGCTGCCTCTTTAACTTTCCTGCGTGTCTCTTCACTGATGTCACTATGGTCATTGAGAGCTTTACTTACTGTAGCAATTGAAACACCACATTCTACAGCAACATCTTTCATAGATACCATAGATTCATTCCTTTCATGCATTACTTAATCGTTTTCGTAGCTTTACTATAACTCATATCAGATATAAATGCAAGTACTTTTATAAATTTTACTTATTTTTCTATATATCATCGTATTTTTTGTGCATTTCTACCAATTCTTGCTCAAATCCAAAATAATCATTGATTTAATCCAAGCCTTAAAATATACTTATTACTATAAAATCAATATTAGAACTTGTACCTTAATGCACTTAATCGTTTTCTATAAATTATATGTGTACAGGAGGTATAATATGCAATTCGGTTTTTTTGATGACATCAATAAAGAATATGTCATAACCACACCAGAAACTCCATTGCCATGGATTAATTACTTAGGCTGTGAGAATTTTTTCAGTCTTAAGAGCAATACTGGCGGAGGATACTGTTTCTATAAGGATGCCAAGCTGCTCCGACTCACAAGATATCGCTATAATAATTCTCCTTTAGATAACAACGGCCACTACATTTATATTAAAGATGAGGATACCATATGGAATCCTGGATGGCAGCCATCCCAGACACCAGTTGAGGATTATACATGTCGTCACGGACTTGGATATACAGTTATTTCTTCATCTAAGAATGACATCAAGGCTACACAGACTGCTCTTGTTCCTATCGGAGATAATTGCGAGCTTGATAAACTTACTATTAAGAACACAGGAAATGCTGCTAAACATTTATCTGTATATTCTTATATAGAATTCTGTTTATGGAATGCAGTTGATGACTGCAACAACTTCCAGCGTAACTTCAGCACAGGCGAAGTTGAAGTTCAGCCGGAGATTAATATTGGCACCGCTGCCATGTCAGCAATATATCACAAGACAGAATACCGTGAACGGCGTAACCATTATGCTGTTCATGCCGTCAGCACTGCTGCCAGCGGTTTCGATACAAGCAGAGAAAGTTTCATAGGTACATACGGAAGTCCTGCAATGCCTAAAGCTGTTAAAGAAGGTACATCTTATAATTCTATTGCAAGCGGATGGTCACCTGTTGGATCTTTCAGAATCGATATCGACCTTGAGCCGGGCGAAGAGAAAGAATATGTATTCATTATAGGATATGCAGAGAACCCTGATGATAAGAAGTGGGAATCATTCGGAATCATTAATAAAGAACCTGCATATGCCCTTCTTGAAAAATACAACACTCCGGCAAAATTTGATACAGCTCTTGCTGCTTTAAAAGATTACTGGACTCATCTTCTCTCGTCTTATATTATTGACACAGAAGACAAGAAGCTCTGCCGTATGGTTAATATATGGAACCAGTATCAGTGCATGGTAACATTTAACATGTCAAGATCCGCTTCTTATTATGAATCTGGAACCGGACGCGGTATGGGATTTAGAGATTCCTGCCAGGATTTACTTGGCTTCGTACATCTTATTCCTGATTCAGCAAGACAGAGAATTCTTGATATTGCTGCTACACAGTTTGAGGACGGAAGTGCTTATCATCAGTATCAGCCATTAACTAAGAAAGGTAATTCTGATATTGGTTCTGGCTTTAATGATGATCCTTTATGGCTTATTGCAGGAACAGCTGCATATCTTAAAGAAACAGGCGATTTCAGCATTCTTGATGAAAATGTAGCATTTGACTGCGATGCAGGTAAGGCTCAGCCGCTTATGGAACATTTAAGAAGATCCTTTAATTATACAACTACTCATCTTGGACCGCATAAGCTGCCACTTATCGGACGAGCTGACTGGAATGACTGTCTCAACTTAAACTGCTTCTCTTCTGCTCCGGGTGAATCTTTCCAGACTACCGGACCATCAGAAGGACCTGTTGCTGAATCGGTATTTATCGCTGGAATGTATGTAAAATATGGCAATGAATATGCAGACATATGCCACATATCAGGTCTTACAGAGGAAGAAAACGCTGTACGTTCCCATGTTGATGACATGTATAAAGCTGTTCTTGATGCAGGCTGGGATGGTGAATGGTTCCTTCGTGCATATGATGCTGAAAGCCGTAAGGTTGGTTCACATGAATGTGAAGATGGACAGATATACATTGAACCACAGGGCTTCTGTGTTATGGCAGGTATAGGTGTCAAAGAAGGACTCGCACAGAAAGCTATGGATTCAGTAGAAAAAATTCTTGATACCAAGTATGGAATCATGATTTTACAACCAGCTTACAGGTCATATCATCTTGAACTTGGCGAGGTATCTTCTTATCCGCCTGGATACAAAGAAAATGCCGGAATATTCTGTCATAATAATCCGTGGGTATCTATTGCTGAAACCGTTGTTGATGATAAAAACAGAGCATTCGAAACATACAAGAAAATATGTCCGGCATACCTTGAAGAAATAAGTGAGATACACAGGACTGAACCTTATGTATATTCACAGATGATTGCCGGCAAAGATGCAGCAAGATTTGGTGAAGCCAAAAACAGCTGGCTTACAGGCACCGCTGCATGGACATTTACAAGTATATCTCAATATATACTTGGTGTAAGAGCTTCATTTGAAGGACTCACCATTGACCCTTGTCTGCCGGATTCTATTAAGAATCTGACAATTACAAGAAAATTCAGAGATGCTGTCTATAACATTACCATCAATAACAATAAGCACGAAAGAGTTTCTTCTCTTATTGTCAATGGTAATGAAATTACAGGAAACACAGTGCCTTTCAATGCTGACACTAAAGAATTCAATGTAATTGTTAATATCTGATATTTAAGGAGAATAATTATGTTTGATAAGAACTTTTTATGGGGAACTGCCTCAAGTTCATATCAGATAGAGGGAGCCTTTACCGAAGACGGCAAAGGCGTTTCTATCTGGGATACATTTTCTAATAAGCCAGGAAATATCGCACACAACGAGAATGGTAACGAAGCCTGTGACCACTATCACCGCTATCGCGAGGATATTGCACTTATGAAAAATCTTGGTATTCAGGCATACCGCTTTTCAATTTCATGGACACGAATATTTCCTGATGGAATTGTTAAGGATTCTGACGGCAATGTGCATTTCAACAAAGCCGGACTTGACTTCTACGATAATATTGTAAACTGTTGTCTTGAAAATGGTATTGAGCCTTTTATAACACTCTATCACTGGGATCTGCCACAGGCACTTGAAGATAATGGCGGATGGCTGAACAGACAGACAGCTTATATATTTGCTGACTATGCAGAATTTATATGTGAGCATTTTTCTGACAGAGTCGTTAATATCGCAACTATCAATGAACCACAGATAATCTCAGGTCTTGGATATATGAATGGACTTCATGCTCCCGGAAAGAAACTGGACTGCATCAGCGTGCTGTCAGTCATACACCATCTTGCACTTGCACACGGTCTTGCTGTTGCCAAGATGCGTGCCATTGCAAAGCAGCCAATAAAGACTGGTTTTTCAAGCACTGGCGACTTGTGTTTTCCTGCAAGTGAATGTGATGAAGATATTGATGCTGCAAGAGCTGAAAGTTTCAAGATTGTTACCGGAAACATGACATTTAACCACACTATATTCTGCGATATGACATGCCTTGGCAGGTACCCTGATATTGCAGGCACAGGATTACATCTTGAAAAAGGTCTTGAAAAAATCGGACATTATAAAGAACTCCCATTCGTTAAAGACGGGGATTCAGAACTGATGCACCAGCCTATAGATTTCTTAGGAATCAACGTATATAACGGTCACGAGGTAAGTGCCACAGGACATATAAAGAAAAAACCTGGAAGTCCACGAACAGCTCTTGGCTGGCCTGTAACTCCCGGTGTTATGAATTATGGTATAAGATACATGTATGAGCGGTATAATCTTCCAATATATATATTTGAGGATGGACTTGCCTGCAACGATATCATAAGTCTTGATGGCAAAGTCCACGACAGCAACCGTATCGACTTTCTGACAAGATATCTCACAGACCTTGAGAAAGCGTATAAAACCGGCGTTCCGATACTCGGCTACTTCCACTGGTCATTCACAGATAATTTCGAATGGCACAGCGGCTACGACCCAAGATTCGGGTTAGTGTTCGTAGACTATGAAACACAACAGAGAATTCCAAAGGATTCTGCGTACTGGTATTCCGATTTAATCAGGCAGTCATGCAACTAAATATTGCATTAATAAGAGTGTCTAACTGCCGTTGTGTCTCTCTATGGTGCATGTTCGATTTATTCCGAATCGTGTGTGAGTTAATGCCGCTATCTATAAAAGTTCAATGCTGGAAATCTCGTTCAAGCGAAGCGCGTTTGATTTCCAGCACTGTAATAAACTCTATAGATGGCGGCATTTACTCACACTAGATGCAGGAATCCATGAGAACATGTATCATAGATAGATGCAACGGTAGTTAGACGCCCTTAGGATTAATACAATTTTTTAATTAATTCTTACGGTTATTAAAGTACACAAAATTATCAATTGCATCGAATATATCTTCGAAATTCTCCCTTGGAGCTGCGTCTATGTACGCTCTTAATATTGCATTTTCTTTCTCGCCCTTGTAACGTCCATAGAATATGTCATACAGGTTATGTCCTCTGACATATTTTCTGATATTCTCCATGTTGTCTATGATGTCCTGTCTTGTCTCAATTGTTATGTTCAGTTTTTCTAACATATTCTTAGTGCTGACAAGGCGGTACAGGTATTCTTTATATTTGGCATATAATATATCATAGAACTGGTCTACACTTTTTATAACGCCTATCTTAGTCATTATCTCAGGGTCAAGAAAATAATTCTCAAATGAATAATATTTTAATATAAGCACATTACGGTCTGTTACTCTTGGCAGATTGCCATAATCCTGCTTTGCACGCTGCTTATAGTAATTGGTAAGCTGGTCTCTTAAATGGTCAGCATCCTTACCATCTCCATCTCTTATCATAAGGAACTCATCCTTAAGATATAATGTATTTATATATTTCAGATTGGCATAAGTCTTGATGTTGGTACAACTGTTAGTTGCAATTATTGCTATACGATTGAGATTGCCATTCTCATCTATAACTTCTGAATAATATTTCTCCAGAAGTAGCGGCAGACGGCTTCTGTCCTGTTTTCCTTCCACTATAAATACAAAGCTCACATTCATAAGGTCATTGGCAGCATACCCAAGATCATCTAATATATCATCTATATCCGCCTCCGGAGTAGCAACTGTATTATTATCTTTATCGTTAATCACCTGACGAATCTGTCTTGTAGTAAAGTTAAATAACATTTGCGGTGAATGCGTGCAGAATATAACCTGATTCTTTCTTGAAAGCTTGTACAGAATTTCACTTGCTATCTTCTGTAACTGAGGATGAAGATATATTTCCGGATCTTCAATCAGAATAATGTATGGCACAGTACTTCCATATTCCGCATAGGTTTCAAGCAGTGACAAAATGTAGATACTGTTCAGTCCATCAGAAAGGTCATTGACATCCCCATCAATGTCACGCATTTCATTGTGAACAATTGTATCAACATGCATGAGTTTTTCTGCATCAAATGTAATCTGATAATGAATTCTTTCTCCAATGCCACCATTGTTCTTAAATTTTTCATTAAGTTTGTTCTCAAAATTAGCAAGATTAAAATTAAACAGCTTATACTGCATAAGTCTCGCTGTTTCTAATAAAGATAACTGTTCCGGTTTCTTGCGGTTAATAATTCCTATGCAATTAAAGCACTGATTACACATCTTATGCTTATCAAATATACACACGTTATCTTTAAGGTCTGCATATTCAGTTCCACCCTGCAGCATGATAAGATCTTCCTGAATTGATGACTTACGTCTTTCGTGGTCAACATAGAATATTCTGGGAAGGACTGTTTTTATATAAATATTGTTCTTCTTAATTCCGTCCCTGTACTTAATCTTACCATCACGGCTATATACATATTCAAATTCAAGAATACCATCCTTTAACGATGGAAGTTTATTGCAAAAATCCTTATACCACAAGTCATAATGCTTAAAAGAACTGACCTGTCCCTTCTGATACAATACAGCCAGATCCTCATCTTCAATACTGATGCGAACTGTAATGCTTATATTACCTTCGTTATCATTGAAATCTCTTAATGAAACTTCATAATCCCCGGTAACCGCTCTTATTGCGTCAAGAACCACACTCTTTCCTGCATTATTTCTGCCAACAAGAATCAGTACATCTTCAATATCATTAATCTCAAGTTCTCTGATTGATTTAAAATTTCTGATTAAAAGATATTCTATCCTCATACCTGTCCTCTGCCCCCTGATACATTTCTGCCAGCATATATTCTGGTGTATTATCATTAAATGTTGATATTCCTTTACCTGTATTAGGATTCTTTTTGGAATATACCATATCCACAATGAATGCAACTATCAATGCCGCACACACTGCACCAACAACCCTCAGTTTAATCTTTCTGAAGAAATTATCAAGAAGCGGTGCAATAATATATACGATTGCAACTCCTCCAAGTCCAAATACTAAAAGACCTTCAGCACATATTCTTCCATTAAGGTTAAGAAAATACCCGTTATAATTCCACCATCTTCTTCCGCAGCTGATTTCCAGATACAGCGATGTAAAATATTCAACAAATCCGCATAAAACTACTGATGCAAAGAATTCCACAACAGGCTTATTTCTTAATTTTTTAAGACATATCAGTATGAGTATCCCACCTGAACCATATATAGGAAGCCATGGTCCATGAAGAACACCTCTGTTTACAAATGTATGTGACGATATCAGATGAAACGTAACCTCCCATATCCATCCCACAAAACATAATGAAAAGAATATCAGTATAAGCGATGGTATTGAATAATTACGCATATACACTGTATTTTCAAGGTCAACTCTGTGTTCCTTAAGATTGAAAAGACGGGCAGGATAGGCTTTTCCAACTGCTTCTGCTTTATTCTTACTCATACGAAGCATTTCCTTCTTTTTTTCTTCAAATTCCAGCTCAGCCTTGCTGTTAATAAGTATTATGCCAAATGTGTTGGCTAAAAATACTCTTAATTTCTTCAATCTTCCTATTCTCGAATTGTGGTAATCATCAAAATCAATCTGTGGCTGTGGGCTGTCTATAAGTTTAAATACATCTGCATATACATTTTTAAGCTGCTCTTCTGATGGTCTTTCATACAGATATGAATCATTAAGCCACTGAACCGCCTCTGGTTCTTTTTCAAGATATACTGCTCTTACATTTGCATAGAATTCTGCATAAAATGCAGCTTTGTAAGGATTCACAAACAGAACCCCCACAACACCTAATGTTGCCATTCCAATCACTGTCCAGCCAATGAATGATACTCCATAGAGAAACGCCCTCCATTTGTAGCCTTTCATCATCTTTCTTGATAAGGTTATAGCCTCATTTGCCTTCATATCAGGATTCTCCGCGATAATATATGGCACCAGCATGTATGAAAAATGCTTCACAAATATACCCACAATTGTAAGTGACCATAATATTTCATATACATTATTGACAATAAGCACCCACGATGCCTTCATCCACCTTTTTACGCGGAGAAGAAACATGAACTTTCCAGGTGGAACAGTATCATATGTGCGCGTTTCAAGCACTATTCTTCTTGATATAACAAGATAAGTTTTCTTGATAAAAAATGTTATAAACACATATACCATAAGTGCCGCTATAAGAAGTATAAGCACTACTGCTCTTCTTGAACTTATGACTGATGATAGTGAATCCACAAATGTAAACACAATTCCTCCAGATGTTATGCCATTAACTATTGATGCAAATACACCTCTTGTTCTTCCCAATACCTTGGTTGCATTGTCTTTGGCCTCAGAAACCTTCGCATCAGACTGCGTCCTTCCAAAATCATCGTCACCCGTGATTACTGCGCCCATTGCCTGAACCACAGAACTTACAACCGAACTGTTAGCGACAGTATCAACATTTGCTTCAACCGATGCTGCACCCTGAATTTCATTGTTAACTGTTCCTAAACTTTTAAAGGCTTCCATCGTCTCTGTAAATTCAGAGCCGATGAAAGCCGCAAAAAGACAGACTGCTACTAACAGCCAGTAATGTTTTTTTAAATTCTTCTTAGCATTTTTAGCAAGTTCTTTTCTCTTAAAATCCATATTCCAACAATCTTCTTTACTTATTAAGTACAGTCTTGCGTACTACTCCAAGCGGATCTTTAACCATAAGTATAACAATCCATATGATAAGTCCAAAAGCTACCACTGATAAACCCAAAAATGCGTCATTAAGCATATCTGATGATGCCGGAGTAAAATACTCTGCCCCCAGTTCAATATATTCCACAACTGCATCTACCATCCACATAAGTGATGCACCCCAGTACATAAGCGCAAGTGTTCCAAGTTTTAACCGCGAACGCTTGTCATTAGTATACCATATGATAGTAGTTATAACCGCTGCAAATACAGCTATAAGTAATGTCATAATTATCTCTCCAATCCTTTAACTTCTGCTTCCTTAGCTGCTTTCTTTTCTACTCCGGAAGCTATTGCTACCATACCGACCCACACAGCTGTAACAACCACTGCCATGCCAACACCGGCAGTTGCCATCTCTTTAAGCATCTGCACAGCATCCTGAGCGTTGCCTGCTGCTGTTAAGAATGGAAAGAAAGGAGTAACTTCTCCATGCCATACATGCTCGAATGCAAGTAAAGCTGTTCCTCCCCAAAGCATATTATTAAGCCATCTTAGCTTTCTTGAAAATGGAAGCACCTTTTCTTCCTTAACTGCTTCTACAGCTCCTTCTGTCTCGCACGAACATATTTCCTTCTTCTCTTTCTTTTCAACAATCTTAGTTATCGCTGTTGTAACGATAGCTTCAGTACCTGGTACTATAAAACATGCCATATTAAATTCCTCCTGATTCACGATGTATTTTCATGTCTGAAAATGCATATATTTATATATATTTTACCTATTTCACATTGGATTGTCAAACATTGTAAAATATACATTTTCATATATTTTTTCTTTATTCCCTCTGCTGAATATGATATAGTAAAGCAGATAGGATTCACTTTAGAAAGGAGATGTTCTTATGAAGAAAAGCTTTAAAAGACTGTTAAGCTGCATATTTGTAATAACATTTTTCCTTATTGGCATGTGCCTCGACAGGGCTCGTGTGAATATTCCTGAAGTGAACTCTTTTTCTACATCAGAAGCTAAGGTATTCGCTACACCAAAAGCCTCTGTCAGTGATACCATGCCATGTACAACTGAAATGCTTGGACTTGTGAGAACATCAATCACCAATCTTACAGCAGACAGAAGCAGTTCTCGCAATGTATTACGCATATTCCAATTCTTACTTTGCGGTCTGTGTGCAGCTATCGGTATCAGTATCTATTTCAAATCGACAGGCGTAATGCATGATTCTATCACATGCAGCACCACTGTCACTCTTAATTATATCCACCAGACTGACGGCAAAAAATAACAGATTATCATTAAATCAGAACATTTTCTGGTAATACATTATTTTTATATATTATCAGTAATATTAAACAACTATGTGAAGAGGCAATAAATATGAATATTTTAATGATAATCGGTATTATTCTGGGTGGAGGTGTATCTGTTGCATCCACCGTTGGAATAACTGTAGGTATTTTCGGGACCATTGTATATAAATTTTACAGAAAGCTTCGTTTCGGAATATCTATGTTTGACTAAGTTTGAAAGGATGAATAATAATATGTTAGGTAATATAACAGTCGGTATCGTCATTGTTCTTGCTGTTGCTGCCTGTGGACTTGGTGTGTGGCTTGACAGAGCCAAGTCAGACAGTCAGGACAACAGCACTGACGCACAGTCTAAGAATTAAATGATAAAGGCGGTCACATCAGATTCTATTCTGATATGACCGCTTTTCTTACCACTTTTACTTGCTTTCATGGTAGCTGTTAAGCAAATCTTCAATTCTCATATTAATATTTTCAGGAAATGTTGCATCATTTCCGATTTTAACCCACAAATCAATGTTCTTATATTTCTTCTCTCCCATTGTATTATGTCTGTCCTGCTTCGAAGATACTTCTATCTTTACCATTGCACGCTTCTGCTCAAGTATCGGAATAAGCACATAATATAATCTGTCATCTTTAAATGATATGTATCCCGCTTCTTTTCCCGAACGAGTCATTAAATACAGTCTATGCTTTTTTATTCCTGCCGGAAACAGCTTCATTCCAGCTTTGATAAATCCAGATTTAGGTGACATTTCAAGCATTGCTCCGACATAAAATACATTTGCAGCATCATCAATTGATGTAAGAATATTTCCCAATGTATCTGATGTTGCAATAAACTGCTGTGCTAACAGATATGCAAGTTCTGCCTGATATATGATTTTGTATTCTGAATCATGCACTCTTCCTGTTTCTTCATCAATTCTGTTAAGAAGTTCCTCACTACATTCATATATACTGCGCAGAAACAACTTAAAATCCTCATCTGGCATCCACATATATCTGCCTCGTGCAACCTTAAATCTTCCAATGTTGTTGCCATTGTAATCTTCAGCATAATGATACACATTGCGTTGGCAAAAGGCATGTTCATTCTCTGGAGCTGTAAAATCATATTCTTCATTTTCCTGATCAGTGCCATAATATTTCTCATCATATTCGGAATATTTATAATCATATTTATAGTTACTCTTCAATGATTCCTGTCCAGTCTGATTGAAAAGAACAGTATATGCTTCATTAATTTCATATGCACTGTATCTATATACATTTTCTTTGTTTGATTTATCTCTGTTTAGCACAGCATCCGGATGCACCATATGCATAAGCCGTCTGTACCGCTTCTTCAATTCCATCTTAGTAATATCTGATCTGACATCAAATATTTTATATGCCTGCTGAACCGTCATAAATACTGTATTCCTTCTACATTTTTTCTAAGTTATCATACACCATTTTCAAAAATTTTACTATTTTTATTATTCCTGTTGACAGTTATATTGTTATAGTGTACTATTGTGCTAGTACACAGGTACGCGTCATGTGTACATTACCTATTACAGGAGGAGGGATTATGGACTATAAGGCTAATATACCAATTTATCTTCAGGTAATCGATGATATTAAAAAAAGAATTCTTACCGGTGAGATTAAGCTTGGCGACAAGCTTCCATCAACCAGGGAACTTGCCGTACAGTACACGGTCAATCCTAACACTGCTGCAAGAATATACAATGAACTTGAACAGTGTGGTCTGTGCTATACCAAAAGAGGTCTTGGCACATTTGTATCAGAGGATGTGCATCTGATTGATACATTAAAGGCAGAACTTTCCAGTGAAATGATTGAGACTTTCATTTCCGGAATGACAAGCCTTGGTTTTTCTAAAGATGAGATTATTAATCTCATTAAGAATTATCACGAATAAAATATGGAGGGATTTAATTATGCTGCAATGTAAAAATGTTACTAAAAAGTATATGAAGATGACTGCCGTTAATGGTGTTTCCATCGACTTCATGCCTGGCAGAATATACGCTCTGCTCGGCTCTAACGGAAGCGGTAAAACAACTTTAATGAAGATGATAGCAGGTCTGGTAAAACCCACTTCCGGGGACATCACTCTTTCAGGTGTTCCAATAGGAGTAGAAACTAAGAAACACATAGCTTATATGCCTACTGAAAGTTATTTTTATAACTATATGAGCTGTGCTGATATTGGAAAGTATTATGCTGATTTCTTTGAGGATTTCTCACTTGACCAGTACTACAACTATCTTAATGAGATGAAGCTTACGCCTGACATGAAAGCCAGCAAGATGTCATCAGGAATGATGGCTAAGCTTAAGCTTGCTGTTAATCTTTCAAGAAATGCATCTGTTATTATGCTTGATGAACCACTTAACGGTGTTGATATTGTTGCAAGAGAGCAGGTTATCAATGCGGTAATCAGCAAGGCTTCACCTGATAAGATTATCATCATGTCGAGCCACCTTGTTGATGAGCTTGAAGCTGTTATTGACTACGCAGTATTTATCAAAGACGGTGTGATTGTTTCACAGGGAGATGCTGAAAATTTACGAACAGCTTCGGGCATGTCAATCGTTGACCAGTACAAACGCATTTATGCATATTAAAAGGGGGAATCTTCAATGTTAAAATTAACAAAATACGAATTGAGAAAGAATCTTCTCGGTATAGGAATCGTGGCAGGTATTATCTGTGTACTTCAGGCTCTGTTTATGTTTTTCTGCCTGACTGAAAATCTTAACTATACAAGCCTTTTCGGAGGACTTTTAATAATAGCTGCCTCTGTAAGTTATTTTATTGTATTTATATTTGGAGTTGTAACATATTATAGAGAACTTTCAAGCAAAAGCAGTTACCTGATATTTATGACACCTAATTCATCTCTTAGCATAATTACATCAAAACTGCTCTATACACTGATTATTGGAATAGGAATTTCAGCAATATTCATCGGCTTCGGAGTTCTTGATATATTCATGATGGCTGGTGCCTTTGGTGACCTGGCTGACGCACTCAAGAATTTCTCAGAAATGTTAAAGATTATGGGTATTGATGTTGTCAATATAATTATTAATATTGTAGCTGGAATAATATCATTCCTTATAGCTTTCTTCTTCCTTATATCACTTGCATACTTTGCCATAACACTATCTTCAACTGCCTTGCAGAACAAGAAGATTAAAGGATTTATCTCAGTTGTATTATTCTGTGTCCTTGCATATGCAACAATTAAGATTTCCTCTTTGTTGCCTGAACTTTATAAGAATCCAGACAGCTTATCCCAGGCATTAATGTCAAGCCTTCCAGCTACCATATTCCAGTTATTAATGGTGGTTGCATGCACATTCGGAAGTGCTGTGCTTCTTGATAAGAAGGTAAGTCTGTAATTCGTATTCTTGTGGACGGGGATGTTGGCAAAACCTACTAAAAGCTTCATAGGATTTAATCTAGTAGGTTTAATTCTTACAATTACATATGAATTTTGTTTAAAAGACCTACTAACTTGATGTTCTCATCGAATGTAGTAGGTCTTTTTATAGTTATTCTGTTGTTCAAAGACAGATTTCATATCCAAAACACCTACTAAATTTCATATATCATTCTATTTAGTAGGTTTCCAGACCTTACACACTATGCCGCGCACAGCCAATCGACCCACTAATATCCTGATTCATCTCTATCCAGTAGGTTTTCAGCCTGTAATTCCAGTCTTTTACTTATTCTTCCACATAGTCAAAAGCTACAGTTTCCATGTGCTCCTTGAACAGCTTATTAAACACTGCAATTACACGTCCAACGCCAATCATTGAAAGGATTGTTCCAAGTCCAAGGCCAAGAAGATAAAACACCCATCTGATAATAAGTTTATTTCTGCTCTTCATTGTTAATCGCCTCCCAGAGATTATTCTCTACTTTATCTGTCATGGAAGATAACATCTTAATCTCTTCTTCGCTGAATCCTTTAAATATTACATCATCAACCTTATTGAATATTTTAATAACTTCATCGGCCTTTTCATGTCCGCAGTCTGTGAGAAGCACATTCCATGAACGCCTGCTTGCCGGATTATTTTCTCTCTTTAACAGACCATCCTTTTCCATTCTGTCTAATGTTCTTGACATTGTGGTCACATCCATAAGACAAGCATCCGCCAGCTCTTTCTGGTTCATAGTCCCATGTTGCCTTAATTCCTTAAGAATTCTTGGCTGTCCCTGTCCAACTGTAAGGCCAAGTTCAATAAAAAATGGCCTTATCAGCCGTCTTCGAAGCATTTCAATATCAAAGAACACATTTTTAATTTCATTATCCATAATTACATTTCCCCTCTTATGCACTGATTTCATGCGGTATACGACACTGTCTACTCAAGCTCAAACTGTCCTGTATACAACTGATAATATCTGCCCTTCTGCTCAAGCAGTTCATCGTGGCTGCCTCGTTCAATGACTTCACCCTTTTCAAGAACCATTATGGCATTAGAATTCCTTACTGTCGAAAGCCTGTGTGCAATAACAAATACGGTCCTTCCCTTCATTATTGCATCCATTCCCTTCTCTATAAGCCGCTCTGTTCTTGTATCAATTGAGCTTGTCGCCTCATCTAGAATAAGCACCGGTGGCTTGGCAATCGCTGCTCTGGCTATTGCGATGAGCTGTCTCTGTCCCTGCGACAGATTGCCGCCATCAGCCGTAAGCATCGTGTCATACCCTTGCGGAAGTCTTGTTATAAATGAATCAGCATTGGCAATCTTAGCTGCCTCCCTGATTTCCTCGTCAGTTGCATCAAGCTTTCCATATCTTATATTATCTGCAATAGTTCCTGTGAACAAATGTGTATCCTGAATTACCATTGCAAGTGAACGCCTCAGGTCGTCTTTCTTAATATTCATTACATCAATGCCGTCATAAGTAATCGTACCTGACTGGATATCGTAAAATCTGTTTATAAGATTGACAATCGTAGTCTTTCCCGCTCCTGTCGAACCAACAAATGCTATCTTCTGTCCTGGCTTTGCAAACAACGAAATCTTGTTAAGTACCCTCTTTTCAGGCACATATCCGAACACAACATCATTAAATCTTACATCGCCCTTAAGCTCAATAAGCTCCCCTGCTGGCAGCTTCCATGCAAAAAATCCTGTCTTATCAGAAGTTTCTGTAATGGTATTATCCGCATTTTTAATGACATTGCACAAAGTTACTTTCCCTTCGTCTGGCTCCTCTGCCTCATCCATCATGTCAAATATTCTCTCAGCTCCCGAAAGCGCTGAAAGTATGAAATTAACCTGCTGTGTGAACTGGTTTAATGGCATGGCACTCTGTCTTACATACACAAGATATGCAGATATGCTGCCAAGGTCCATGATTCCTTTTATTACAAATATGCCTCCAACGCAGGCAGAAAGAGCATAATTGAAATATGACAGACTTACAATTACCGGGATAAGCATGCCCGAATATGCAAGTGCATTAGTTGATTCCTTCCTAAAACTCTCATTCATCTCACAGAATTTTTCAAAATTCTTCTGCTCATGGTTAAATACCTTTTCAACCTTCTGACCTGCCATCATTTCCTGAACAAAGCCGTTGATATTGCCAAGCTCCTTCTGCTGTCTGTGGTAATATTTCTTGCTGCGTTTACCATTGTATTTGATAAAAATGAACATAAGAATGAGAAACACAACAACAATCATAGTCAGTCTCACACTCAAAACCATCATCATAGTTATAGTTCCAAAAAGGGTAAGAAAGCTCTGGATTACCATCGCAAAACTATTGTTCATTGCTTCCTGAACCGTGTCAACATCATTAGTGAAATGACTCATAATCTCACCATGAGTATTATTATCAAAATATTTTAACGGAAGCTTCTGTGTGTGCTTAAAAAGGTCCATTCGAATCTCGCTTACTACCTTCTGGGAAGTATGCACCATAAGCCTGTTGTAGCCAAGCGTTGAGAGCGCACCGCACGCATACATGACACCCATTCCGCACACAGCAATGATAAGCCCCTTCATATTGCCCGGCACGATAAAATTATTAACTACAGGCTTTATTAAAAATGTTCCCATAATTCCTGCACCTGCACTTATAAATACAAGAATTGCTATAAGCAGGAATGCCCATTTGTAATGACCCAGATATGTAAGGAGATGCTTAACAGTCTTTTTCGTATCTTTAGGTCTTTTATATCCAACATACTTAGCCATTAAAGATCAGCTCCTTCCTTCTGTGATTCATATATTTCCTGATATATCTTATTAGTCCTTAACAGACTTTCGTGTGTTCCGATTGCGTCCACACGACCGCCGTCCATAATAATTATCTGGTCTGCATGACACACTGACGATATTCTCTGTGCAATTATAATCTTAGTCATATCAGGCAGCTTCTTTGCAAGTGCATTTCTTATCTTTCCTTCTGTTGCAGTATCAACCGCACTCGTTGAATCATCAAGAATAAGAACCTTCGGCTTCTTTAATATTGCCCTTGCAATACATATTCTCTGCTTCTGTCCTCCTGATACATTGACACCTTCCTGTCCCATCTCTGCATCAAGTCCTCCAGGGAGCCTGTCTATGAATTCATCAACACACGCTATGCTGCATGCCTCTTTAATCTCATCCAGAGTCGCATTTTCATCGCCCCATCTTAAGTTATCAATAAGTGAGCCTGAAAACAGCGTATTCTTCTGCAATACAACTGAGATTGCATCTCTTAAATGTCTTACCGGGTATTCCTTAACACTAATTCCATCTATCTTAATCTCACCCTTACTTGCATCATAAAGTCTTGGAATAAGCTGGATAAGCGTCGTCTTTGATGAACCTGTCTGGCCGATTATTCCGACTGTCTGTCCTGCATTAATGTGAAATGAAACATCTGACAGCACATATTCTTTAGCAGTATCCTTATATTTAAACCAGACATGGTTAAATTCAATCTCACCCTTCTTAACTTCAATGTCCTTTGCATTCTCATCAGTTATATCAATCGGCTCATCAATTACCTTCATGATTCTTTCTGCAGAGGCAAGTGACCTTGTCATAAGAAGGAACACATTTGACATCATCATAAGTGAATTAAGTATCAGAAGAACATAGCTCAAGAAAGAAGTAAGCTGTCCAATCATCATCTGTCCTGAATTAATCAGTCTTCCGCCAATAAGTAGAATACCAAGAATTGTAGAATACATAACGAACTGCATAGCAGGCATGTTAAGTACAGCTATTCCAAATGCTTTCTCTGATTCGTTTTTCAGATTATCATTAACATTCCTAAATTTTTCAATCTCGTAGTCACCACGCACATATGATTTAACAACTCTTACTGCTGTAAGATTCTCCTCTATACACCTGTTTACAAGGTCGACTGCTCCCTGCATTCTTCCATATCGTGGACCAACATTAATGATTATTATGATGAGCAGGACCGCCAAAACTGGCAGTGCTACAAGAAAGACCAGCGCCAGTGTTGAATTAATCTGGAATGCCAGAGTCGTTGCAAATATCAGCATTACCGGACTTCGTCCAAATGGACGCATTCCTGTTGATACAGCATTCTGGATATTAGTCACATCACTTGTGAGTCGTGTAACCAATGACGAAACACTGAAATGGTCTATATTAGAAAATGAATAAGACTGAAGTTTCTCATACTCAGCCTTTCTTATATTAGCACCCAGTCCCTGACCTGCAAGCGCAGAAAATCTTGCACTTCCCACACCTAATATAAGCGCTGCAACTGCACATACAGCCATCTGGATACCTTTGTTTATTATATATGGAACATCTGAATTGGTCACACCTATATCAATCAGGTCAGCCATCAGTTTAGGTACCATAATCTCAAGCACAACTTCAACACCTATACATATAAGCGCCAGCCATGCGTATTTCTTATATTCTTTCATATAAGAAAAAATTCTTCTCAACATTACTTGCACCTCCAATTGTTGTATATGCAACTATTGTATTTCCAAGTTCAAGCAATGTCAAGAAGACATTTTTATAATTATTTTACATTTTTCCTATATACCATATAAGAAATTACGGATGTAATCACCTCTGTAATCCAGAAAGCATGCCATACGCCAACAGCTCCGACTATCCTTGACATTATGAATGCAACAGGAATTATTACAGCAACATATCTGCATACAGATATAATAAGTGACGGAAATCCTTTCCCAAGTCCTTCAAGTGCACCCGCCGAAGTAACTGATACCGTTGATACAATAAATCCGGCACTTATTATTCTTAACGCTGTCTCGCCGGCACTTATTGTGTCTGGATTATTTGTAAACAGACCGATAAGTGACCCCGGTATTGCAAGACAGAGAATTGTACCTGCTGCCATAATAGCAAATATAAGTACCATTGATGTCTTATATATCTTTCTTACTCTCTCATGCTCTCCTGCTCCATAGTTATAGCCCATAAGCGGTCTCATTCCCTGTACAACTCCGTTGGCCGGCAGATACAGAAATGTCTGTAGCTTGTAATATACTCCAAGCACGAATACATACACAGCCGAGTACGCAGCAAGTATTACATTAAGCACCGATATAAGAATAGATGGAAGTGCAAGGCTTAAGCTTGCCGGCATACCGATAGAATAAAGTCTCTTTGCCATCGAACCTTCTATTCTCATCTCCGATTTTCTGAATTTAACCGGAATAGGCTTAACAATATATATTATGATATATAGCACTGCTGCCGAAGTCTGGCCTATTCCTGTCGCAAGTGCAGCGCCTTCTATTCCCATTGCAGGAAATGGACCTATTCCGAATATCATCATCGGGTCAAGCACAATATTAACTATACAGCCTGTCATAAGACATACCATAGAAGCATTCATTCTTCCAACTGCCTGAAACACCTTCTCAAACATAAGCTCGATTCCAAGCATTATTGAAAATGCAAATGCAATATTGGAATATTTAAGTCCCAGTGAAACAATCTCTGCATCTTTTGTAAACATTTTTAAGAATACCGGCATGCCCGCAATACATATAACGGTAAGCACAACAGCGTGTATACAACTTAAGAGCATGCCCTGACTGGCTGCTTTATCTGCCTGCTTCTGGTTCTGTGCGCCCATAAAAAATGATATAACTGCATTAATTCCTATTGCAAATCCTATCATAACCGAGCTTATAAGATTCTGTACCGGAAATACCAGTGACAGAGCTGTCATCGCATTTTCACTTATCTTAGCAACAAAGAAGCTGTCAACAATGTTGTACAATGAATTAACCATCATTGAGATTACCATTGGAAGCGACATTTTTAATAACAATGGGAGTATCTTCTGCTCCTTCATATATGTCTGATTCATATTAACTACCTGTCCTTTTCGTAAAAAAAGAGCCAACGAGTGGCTCTTTTTTAATGATACACGATAATATTTAATTATTCAACCAGATTCTTTCTCGTGATGAATGGATTGAAAACCTATTGGTGAAAACCTACTAAACGCCTGTGAATTCTCGATTTCGTAGGTATATTTTCCAACTTAATAAGTTAATTCCAATTATTAAACCCACTCATTCATTATCCAGATACATTTTAGTAGGCTTTTCCCAGCAATTATTCTCCAAAAGAGATGCATTTAAACTGAAAAAAGCATACTAAACTTGATATATTTGCCCACTTAGTAGGTTTCTGCCTCTTCTCAACTTATAAGCTTCCTTCTAAAAACCTACTACAATATCGCGCAAATCAATTCTAGTATGTTTCTGACTCAAAAGCCCAGAAATCCAACTCACATCACGGTAAGCTCATATCTTACTTCTTCCCCTTCTGTGTCAGCAGAACTGACATTATCAATGAAGTTATCGGCACTGTAAGTATTATGCCCATTGTTCCTGATATTCCACGCATTATCTCAATTGCAACCGAGTACATGTTAAGAATCTGGTGCATCTGGTATGAATATGCGTATATTATCATGACAAGTCCCAGACTTCCTCCTGCATAAGCAAGAATAAGTGTGTTAGACATTGTTCCTATCATATCACGTCCAATATTAATTCCTGCATGGAATATTTCCTTTGCTGATATGTCAGGTCTGTTTTCTTTAATCTCATGTAATGATGATGAAACTGACATTGCAACATCCATTACTGCTCCTAACGATGCAATCAGTATTCCTGAAAACAGCATACCGCCTATGTCAAGCTTTGAATTCTGACCTACATATATTAGATTCTCTATATCATCAACATTATATCCTGTTACATGTCCAAAATGTCCGAAAACAAGTGCTATAAGACCTGATACAACCACTCCGGCTATTGTACCAAGCATAGCGCCAATTGATTTCTTCTGAAAATCTGCCAGCAGGATAAATGTTATTAGCGTAATTATGACAACTGATAATGTAGCTGCAATAAATGGTGAAACACCTATATACATCATCGGAATATACATCATTACTACAACTGCAAATGTGAATATAAGCGCGAGTACTGAATTGAAACCTTTCTTTCCGCCAACCAGCCACATAAGTCCGAAAAATGCTGCTAATAACTCAATTATCTCCGGTTCACGGTCATAATTATATACATTGGCTGAGAGGTTTCCATTATATTCACTTATATTAGCTATTACCCTTGTTCCAACCTTACAGTTGGCTCCGTACAGATATCCGTTAAGACTGTACGCTTTTACTTCTTCTCCCTTGTGGCTTCCTGATTTAATACGTAAAACAACCTCCTGGCTGTCGCCGCTTTCTAAGTCAGCGGCAGCCTGAAGGTCTTCATTATCATTCTGTATAACTACTGCCTTAACAAACTTAGTGTTATCTTTGGCAAGCAGTGGTTTTCTTTCTACACTGGTGTAGAATAGAAACATTGCAATCATAATAAGTGCCACAACAAGGTATTTACCACATGTGTCTATTATCTTTTGCAAATGTCTTCCTTCTTTCTGATTCCAACTATAACAGCGCCGATGCCTGCTGCTGCGGCAGCCATACAGGCATATACTCTTGCAAGCATGTTATCTCCTGTCTGTGGAGCTTTGCCATTATCTGTCGAAGAATTATTGGTTGATGAGTTATCTGCTGATGAACCTTCTGCCGGTGCAGATGGTTCTGTTACAGTATTGTTATCTTCCTGTACAGTAAGTGCATTAATTGCATTAACAACTGCAGTTTTTGCATCCTCTAATGCCCTGGCATCAATCTTAGGTGCATTATCTGACTTATAATCTGCAAGCTGTGCCTGTGCTCCTTCCTGTGCCTGAATGTATATTGTCTTGTCCAGAAGTGTTGATACGCCCTTCTTAAATCTGTTAACACTCTATCCGCTCTCAGACGTTGACTTGTCTGCTGCATTCTTTACAGAACCATATCCTGACACCCTGTCAGTATCTTTACCATAATTATTTACGATATCTGCAAGCATTGGGTCTTTGTCTGTTGTATATGCTGCCTTAATCTTCTTTAATGCTGAGAGAGCATCCTTAAGGGAATTCATGCTGGCTTCTGTATAATTAACCTCTGTGCCGTTAATTAAAGCCTCTGCATTATTAATAACCTCATCCACAGACATATCTGTATTAGTCTTATTGATTGTAAAATCATCAGCATACTTATTACCATTGTAGTCATATGTCTTGATTGTAAGTGAGCCGCTTGAGAAATCAATTGTTGAGAATGATGGGAGGCATGCATTCGTTCTCTCAGCTATGTAATATGGTGTATAGTTAAGTAAGTTATAGTACTTAGAACCTGAGCCTGAACCTGTTGTTATATAAAGAGTTCCATCTGGATTAGTAACCGAACCGCTGCTTATATCATAGTCAACTACATTTCCATCGAGAATCTGATAACTTCTTGAAAATGTGTGGTCATGTCCTGTAAGACATATATCAATGTTAAATTCATCCATTAATGGTGCAAATACAATTCTGTTAGTAGCAGCATCTGTATCTGCATGTGGCTGTCCTGAACCATAGATATCACTATGGAATATTACAACCTTCCACTTTGCATCAGGGTTGCTTGCAACAGCTTTTTTCATAAATGTTCTGTGTTCCTCCTGATTACGGTTGTTGCTGTTTAATGATATGAATAACACATCTCCATAATTAAAATAGAAATCGCTTCCTGCTGCTGTACTTCCTAACTTATCCTCTGAATTAGGGTTGTTAAAATGTGCTGAGTAATCTGCACCAGCCATATCGTGGTTACCAATTGTGGCAGCGATTGGAAGGCTTCTGAATACTGATGGATAAAGATATCCTGCATACTCACTCTCTCTTGTCTTCTTATCCTCTGCTTTAGCTGCTCCTGACTGGTTAATCTGGTCACCTGCTGATAAGAGGAATGATGCATCAGGACATGTCTTTAATGCCTGCTGCATTGTCTTATTCCAGTTGTATGCATCTCTTGCAACACTGGCATCATTAGCTGATTTATCTGAACTGCTTCCTGAAGCACCAACCTGAGGGTCACCGGTAAGAATAACCGAAAACTTATCAGTTGCCTTAGTTGTGTAATCATATTCAGCAGACCATACACTGTCATCTCCTGTGTAATTGTCTGTGTACTGGTAATGATACTGTGTGTTCTCTTCAAAGTAATCTGCTATGTTTACCTTATTGGCTGCACTGTATGACTTTCCCTGCCAGTTCTCAGCACTGATAGCCTCTGCATTACCTGTTACAACCTTGGCTGATGACTTTGAACCATCCTTCCATACCTTTACTGCCGGTGTTCCTTTTCCAGCTGAATACCATGAAAAATTAAGATCTGCCGCATCTGAACCTGGAGTTAAAGCTATATTTTCAGTCTGTGCATAAGCTTTTTCTCCTCCCTGCCATACATTAGAAAGCCAGTTCTGGAAATCAGCTGAATTATCTGTATCCTGCTTGAATGTACTCTGACTTACATCTGCCTCACCATATGCAAATGCATTAATAAGTGGTGCCTGACTTACAAGAACTGTTGACATTGCAGCAAGTGCTGCACTTTTTCTTAATAAATTCTTACTTCTCTTCATTTTTTCCTCCACATAATGAGATATATTTATTCGTATACTGTTGTACAACGAATTGTCATTACTATATCCCTATGTGGTAAACTTACAATAATTGTACTGTAAATCTTATGTAAAATTCTTGTTGTAAGCAAAAAATAAGACACAGATGTTTAATGTCTGTGTCCGATTTTTTCAATTTATTTGTTTTCAAGCTTTGTAATACATTTATCCAGCGATGTTGCAAACCAATCTATATCGTTCTCTGAAAATACCATTGGTGGACGAAGCTTTAATATATTGCCATAATGGCCTATAACTGATGTAAGAATATGCTCATCTCTTAACATCTCTATTACATTCAACGCCATATCCTTATCAGGTGTCTTATTACCATCATTCTTTACGAATTCAAATCCTAAGAACAAACCTGCACCTCTTACATCACCTACTGATTCAGGGTGTCTCTCCTGTACCTCTTTAAGTGCCTTAAGAAGTGCCGCACCTGCTTTCTTACAGTGTTCCTGAAGATTCTCATCCTTAATATATTTAAGAACAGCCTGAGCGGCGGCTATTGATACAGGATTACCGCCAAATGTGTTAAAGTAAGGAAGCTTGTCGCTGAAGGCTGCAAGTACATCCTCCTTTGCAGCTAGTCCTGAGATTGGAATTCCGTTACCCATCGGCTTACCCATTGTTATCATATCAGGGACAATTCCGTGTCTCGCAAATCCAAAAAATGCCTGTCCGGTTCTTGCAAATCCCGGCTGAACCTCATCTGCTATAAATACTCCGCCATTCTTATGTACAACATCTACTGTTGCTTTTAAGAATCCTACAGGGTCAGGATATATACCATCTGATGAGAATATTGAATCAGCAAGGAAACAAGAAAACTTATATCCTGCCTCATTTAATTCATCTATAGTCTTTTGCATCTCTGACGCATACCATGCTGTGAATTCTTCTGGTGTTCCACCATGACGGTAATAATCTGGTGCTGTTATAAGCCTTACATTAGGAAGTAATGGCTGACCGGCTCCAAGTGAAGGTGAACAGCCTGATGTTAATGCACTTGTTCCGTGGTAGGCTTCCTGTGTGATAATTATACCGGTACCACCCGTATAGGCTTCTGCCACACGAAGTGCAAGGTCATTAGCTTCTGAACCTGTACACATATACATTATCTTATTAATCTCATCAGGCATAAGTGCAAGCAGTTCTTCACTGTAATCAAGAATTTTTTCATGAAGATATCTTGTATGTGTATTAAGCGTTTTCATCTGTTCTGTAACTGCATTTACAACAGCAGGGTTACAATGTCCTACACCAGCTACATTGTTATACATATCAAGATATTTGTTACCTTCATCATCCCACAGATAATCTCCTTCTCCACGGACAATGTTAAGTGGCTTTCTATAAAAAAGTCTGTAAGCACCTCCAAGGTATTTTTCTCTCTTACTAATCATTTCCCTTGTTTTAGGACTTAACATAGATGCATATTCTTCCTTAAAACTGTTAGAGTCCATAATACTTGATTCTGTTGCCATAATTTCCTCCATTCTGCAAAAAGAAAAAGCACAGAACCTCTGATTTCTCAGAAATTCTGTGCTCCTTTGCACTGTCATACAGATTCATTCTGTCTGACATATATAATAGCAACATTTGTTTATTTGTCAATTTATAATCAAATGCTTATCAAGCATTTTTCTTATTTATCTTAAGTTTTACAGATAATGCTATTAAAGCCACAACAATAATACCTGCAAGAACCCATACACACACAGGAACATTCTTAATGTTATAACATCTTACATTAATCCACATCTGATTAATTCTTGTTGTCTCTTCAGCATCAAAATACTGCATGATGGCACTTCTATCCATAACCTCCTGAGTAGGATACTGTGCTGACAGCTGTCTGTATGTCTGTTCTCTTGGAACTTTAAGTACATATCTTTCATCATCAGAATCCCCTGAAAAGAAATATCCAAGAGGATAATCTACAACATCTGTATCACTTTCATCTGCTCCGTAGTTCCACTTTACATAGTCGAATACAACATCACTGTCACCACCTGATATAACTGATGTATATCCAATATAGCTCATGTTTCTTACAGCATTTTCAGGTTTTGACAAAAAGTTAATAAAACTCTGTGCTGCCTGCTTTTTCTCTGAATTGCCATTAATTCCAGACTTTAACATTACCCATCCGTCAAAATAAAGGTTAGTACATTCTTCAGGTACTGCAAAATTAAGCTGGAAATCATCCTCGTCAGCCTGGTCCATAGTATATACAGCATCTCCAGACCACTGATAACCTGCGACTACCTTTCCTGTTATCATATCAGTCTTGGCACTGTCAGTCTCGAATGAATAGGCATTATTCTTAACTGACTGAAGATACTCCTGAATCCTGTCCACATTTGCCTCAGAAGTATCATTCATCTCCTCGGCAAGTTTTTCACGATAATCAGGACTGTTTATAAATGACGCTGACTTTAACTTGTCTGACTTAATTGCACCAGCAGCTGCAAACATGGAATCTCTTACATTATCCTTAATCGTTATTTGACGTCTGAATTTGCTGTTATCAATTATCGTCCATGTAGATGCTTCTTTTTCTGTCACTTTATCAGGATTGTACACGATTCCTGTTATACCCCACATATATCCTGCAGCATAGCGGCTCCATGACTCACCATTAATCTTATTCTCGTCAAATGTTTTCTTGATAAATGGAGATACACCCTTAGCATAGTAATTATTAGCAATCGATGTATCATAGAAATCATCTGAAAATGGCTCAAGCCAATCCTCTGCCATAAGCTTCATTATCATATATTCTGAAGGACAGATTACATCATAATCATCACCCAGAGTAAGCATGTTGTACAGTTCCTCGTTAGTTCCAAGGCAACTGTACTGTACCTTAATTTTCTTGCCGTAATTCTCATAATACCAGTTCTCGAAATCTGTAATTATCGAATTCTCACCCTTTATGCTTCCGCTTTCAAGGTCAATTATATCATCATCACTCCAGTCTCCGGTATCAATATATTCTTCCCAGTTGCACACACGGAGTATGATTGTATCGTCTGCTGCCACCACTGTAAGACGGTTTGCATTAAAAACTCCTGTTACTGCTGCTGTACCGCTTACTATCATTAAAGCTGAAAGTATTAATGCATTTATCTTTCCAATAATCTTATTCATCAGCTCCAGCCTCCTCTCGTACAGCCTTTCTTGCTGGCGCAAGATTAATTGCTATCTCAACTACAATAACAATAAGGAATATTATTGTAGATAAAGCCCACAAAGCAGTCTTGATATCAGTCTGTGAACCCTTGGTTGCATTAACAACATAAGTACTTATTGTGTCAAATGTTGCAGGCTTAGTGTATGTTGCAACGAAATAATCATCCAGTGATAATGTAACTGCCATAACAAATCCTGATGCTATACCGGAAGCAATCTGAGGTATTATTATCTTAAAAAGTGCATACACAGGTGTTGCACCAAGGTCAAGTGCTGCTTCATACAGACTTGGATCCATCTGTTTTAATTTAGGAACAACAGCCAGATATACGAATGGTGCACTCAGTATAACATGTCCCACAACAAGAGGAATATACGTATCCTTACTGACACCTAATACAACTACAAGAAGAATACAGATAGAAAAACCTGTAACTACATCTGCATTGACAACAGGAACCTGATTAAGAACTGACATTGCTCCTTTTACTTTTCCCTTTGAATAAAATGCACCTATAGCACCTGTTGTTCCAAGTATTGTTGCAAGTACAGCACTTCCAACAGCAAGCAGCACAGAACCGATTATCATATTAATAAGCTCCGGAGTCGTAAAAAGTGTTACATAATTATGCATTGAAAATGCATGTATTGCTCCTATATTAGCGGCATCCGTAAAACTGTATACTGCAAGCACAAGAATTGGAATATACATGAACAAAAGGACAATGCATATAATCATATATTTCAGAAATTTCTTCATTATACAAGTCCTCCTCTTCCAGCATTTTCTGACTCTTTATCACCCGAAACCAGAGTGACAATACATATAATAACAAGAAGTATCAGTGCTATCATTGAGCCATTGTGCCAGTCATATGCACTGAAATAACTTCCAATCAGACTACCCATAATATATGTGCTGTTATAAAGCATATCAAGAACTACATAGTTAGTCATTGCCGGAAGGAATACCATTGACACACCACTGACAATTCCCGGAACAGACAATGGCAGTATAACCTTGATAAATGTCTGGAAATTATCCGCACCAAGATCCGATGCTGCTTCAATAACACTCTTATCAAGCTTTGAAAGCGTTGTATATAACGGAAGTATCATGAATGGAAGAAAATCGTATGTCATTCCTATTATCGTATTGATAAACGGATAATACGCAAGATTTCCCTCAATCATTGATAATATCTCTTTAAGTGCGGTAATTCTTAATGTGAAATTAATCCACATAGGCATAACAAAAAGCAGAAGTATTACCGCTTTTCTCTTTAACTTACTCTGTGAAAGTATATACGCTACAGGATAAGCAATTATAAGACAGACTGCAGTTGCAACAAATGCAAGTACAAGACTGTAACACAGAGTTCCAAGTGTATTAGGGTCTGTAAAAAAATTCTGCAGATTAACCATGCTGAATTGTCCCTGTCCGTTAGTAAATGCATAATATACAAGGACAAGCAGTGGTGCTGCAACAAATAATATAAGAAACAGCCCATAAGGGATTCCAAGATATTTGCGTGAAAAAGACATATTTCTATCCCCCTACTTCTTCAACTGGAATTTCATCTTCTCTTCAGGCATGATAAGACCAACCTGATCATCCATATTCCAGAGATATTCATCATCTACAATAAGGTCATGACCATACTCAGTTCTTATTACATAACTGTAATGGTCACCCTTATAGATAAGGTTAATAATCTTACCTGATACAAGACCTGCTGTTACATCATCGCTCATTTCAATATCATCAGGCTGGATTGAAACAACAACCCTGAACTTTGAAACATCTACATTTTCACCATTTTCATCAACAAGCACTCCATCTGACATTTTAGTCTTAGGAATAACCTGTGTTAAATCACAGCTTATTATCTTGCCATTAAAGTCGAGCGTATAATCTCCATTAATTGTTGTAACAAAACTTGTGGTATGGTCCTCTGCAATCATTACATGAATTCCATCAGGCTCAAGCTGCATTCCTACTGTATCACCGATATGATAACACCTGGTAGTTCTTATTATCATCTCATACTTCCCGGATTCAACAGCAACCTCGTAATGCATTCCCTTGAATATAACTGAAGTAACCTCACCAACAACAGTTCCATCCTCCGGCTTTGTAATAATTACATCTTCCGGTCTTATAACAACATCAACTAAAGTTCCCTCTGGAACATCATCCATTCCGACAAACTCTCCGCCACAGAATCTTACTTTCATGTGTCCTGTCATAATACCTTTGAAAATATTGCTCTCTCCAATAAAGTCAGCAACAAAAGCATTCTTAGGCTCATTATATATATCCTCAGGAGTTCCTATCTGCTGAATCTTACCCTCTGATAAGACAACAATCTTATCAGACATTGTAAGTGCCTCTTCCTGGTCATGTGTTACATATATAAATGTAATTCCAAGCTGGTCATGCATATTCTTAAGCTCAATCTGCATCTCCTTACGCATCTTTAAATCAAGTGCCCCCAGAGGTTCATCAAGCATAAGAATTTCTGGCTCATTGACAAGTGCTCTTGCAATTGCAATTCTTTGCTGCTGTCCGCCTGACAACGTAGATATCTTTCTGTCCTCAAATCCTTCAAGGTCAACCATATCAAGAACATGCTTAACCTTTTTTCTTATTTCTTCTTTAGGAAGCTTCTTTAACTTAAGTCCAAATGCAATATTTTCATATATATTCATATGTGGAAACAGCGCATAACGCTGAAACACTGTATTAATCGGTCTTTTATTAGCTGGAAGCTGTGATATATCTTCTCCGTTAAGAAGTATCTGTCCGTCTGTCGGAAGTTCGAATCCTGCTATCATTCTTAGTGTGGTTGTCTTTCCACATCCTGATGGTCCTAAAAATGTTACGAATTCCCCACGCTTTACTTCAAGATTAAAGTCATCAACCGCCTTAAATCCATTATCACTATATACCTTACTGATATGTTTAAGCTCTATTATATTTTCTGATTTACCAGACATATCCAACCTCCGCAATTAACATCCTTCGTTACACCGTCCAACAACTATGCAACCACTTCCTATTTAATATCAAAAACGGGTACAAATCAAGTAAATTCTTGATTTGCACCCATGGTTTTTTCATTATGTAAACAACTGGCAAATATATGTTTTAAGGTCTGTGATGAAGCTCCTGGACAGTCTTTCCTATTTCTTCCCTTATAGTCTGTCTGTCTTCCGGAATTTTCTGCATTCTTGCAAGTAAATCCGCTGTATCATGCTCAGAACCAACTTTTCTTAACGACTCACATGCTGCAAATACAACATCATCATCTGTATCATCAATAAATCTTAACAGCAAGTCCACACTGGTCTGATCATCACTTGCACCAAGAGCCTTAGCTGCTGCAATCTTTTCTTCTTTACTTCCTGTAATTACTTCCTGTATAGCATACCAGTCATGGTGCTTTACATATTTCTCCATTTTTTCATCTAATGTCTTTTTCTTAAATAACATACCGATGCCTTCTTTCATCTTTTTCTATATTATAGTATTGCATTTTCGATATGTAAAATGTATATTTAATATGTCACTTATATCATAATTATATATTGGAGAATTACTATGACCTTAGATTATTACAGAATATTTTACTATGTTGCAAAATATAAGAGTTTTTCAAAAGCAGCCCGCATGCTCGACAATAACCAGCCTAACATAACCCGCTGCATGAATATATTAGAAAGTGAACTTGACTGCAAACTGCTTAACCGTTCTCACAAAGGCATCACTCTTACACCTGAAGGAAATACATTGTATTCTCATGTATCAATCGCAATGAAACAGCTTGAAGACGCTGAGAATGCCATTATCAAAAGCAAAAGTCTGTCCGATGGTACAATATGCATAGGAGTAAGCGAGATTGCTCTTAGAATATTCCTTCTTAAAAAACTTGAGAAATTCACAGAACTTTTTCCCGATGTCAAGATAAAGCTTACCAACCACTCTACTAATCAGGCTGTTAATGCTCTAAAAGCCGGTCTGGTAGACTTTGCTGTCGTAACCACACCTGTTAATTTAACTGGCGATATGAAATCTGAAAGCCTATGCTCATTCCATGATATACTTATTGCAGGTCCAAAATACAGTCAGCCGGATAACAAAATAATTCATCTGGAAGAATTGCAGGATTATCCTTTCATAAGTCTGGCAGAAGGTACCGGTACACATGACCACTACACCAAATTCTTCTATGACAACAATCTTCACTTTAACCTTGACCTGGAGGCTTCAACTACAGATCAGGTTCTTGCAATGGTTCAGGCAAACTTAGGGCTTGGCTTCTATCCGGAGGAACTTGCCTCTGAATATATAATGCGTGGTGAAATATTTCCTGTAAATCTATACGAATCCGCACCTGACAGAGATATTGTTCTTATACGTGAATCAAGACATACCGAAAGCATTGCAGCCAAAAAACTTATTAATTTCTTAAAGCATACAACTGATTAAAATGTCTTAGTTACGCATTCAAGTGTCGCACAGTAGCCTGTATTATTCTTGCTCTTATACATGGCACTGTCGGCACGTCTGTACAGTTCATCAAAATCAATATCCTTTTCCCCTTTATAAAACGCTTCACCCATGCTTACATATATCTTCTCATCTCCCATCTCTGGAATTCTTATGTCCTTAAGCTTTGCAAATACTCTCATCGTGAAGCTTTCAGCATCTTTAGTTTCTGTTATTCCCGGGATGAACATTGCAAATTCATCACCTCCCAGGCGCATGCATATATCATGTTCCCTGCATACACTCTGAAGACTTCTTGCAACCGCTATAATTACTGCATCCCCGACAACATGTCCATATGTATCGTTAACATTCTTGAACTTATCACAATCAAGAAGGCACATAAGCCCCTTAGTTCCTTCCTTAATAAGGTCTGTAATTGCTTTCTCTCCGCTTCCTCTATTTCTTATTCCCGTCATAAGGTCTGTTTCTGAAAGATATAAAAGCCTGTTCTCCTTACGTTTCTCTGCATCGATAACTTCAACGGCATATACAACATGCCACAGTTCTCCGTTGCTATCCTCATCTACCCTTATGAATCTTTCACGACACCATCCAGAGTAATTTCCAAGGAATTCATGAACAATCGTAGTCTTGTTCTTCATTCTCTCCGGAAGTGTTGATATATCAACAAATTCAAGTACACTTTCTACATACTTCCTGGAAGGAAGACTCTTCATTACACTATTTATCTGTTCTGCAAAAGTATGCTCACCTTTTATCATATTATCCCTTATGAAATCTGTTGACTTTATTTCATGAAATTTTCCTGTCTTTAAATTGATAATATGCATTGACAGATATATTCCGGCAAGTGCTGAATATGCGCTGAACATAGCCTCACGCTTGGATTTTTTAAATACATTTCTCTGTTTTAATAGCAGTACTAAAAATGTGCCTATCATATCAAGAAAGCGCGAAATCTCGTCCATCTCACTTTCTGGTGGATTGTCAACACCAAAGAAGCCATATATCTCGTCCTTATATCTGAATGGACTTACTGCCAGGCTCTTTACATTCTGAACTTTGAGCAGTTCATATGCTGCAGGATATTCATCCTTAATCTCCTCAATATCCTTAGTACTAATATTTCTTCCATCATTAAATGATGTATACCACCAGTCTATAATTGACATATCTACATTCTGAAGAAACTTTATCTGAGGCTCAATCCCATCCGCACACCACTCATAAGTATTATTAGTAACCTTTTTTCTAATATTATCTTCAAATATGTATATTCTTTCAGACCCGATATGTTCTCCAAAAAATCTGATAAATTCATTAATCTGATCATCTGGATTTTCATAATTCATTGCTGCCTTCATTGCTTTATTCATAATTGATTCGTACTTTTTCGTCTTCATATGCATCTCCAATTCAATACATTTATAACTAGCAACATAGTAACATATATCGACAAAAAACGCACCCTTTTCACATGTAAAAACTGTGAAAAAAGTGCGTCCTGATATTAAACAAACCGCATTCGCCGCTAATAATTCTCTACATAGCCTTAATTGCATTCACTGTTATATTGTACTGTTTCTCAACTTCTTCAAATGCTTCCTTAGCTCCTGCAAGTTCTCCTGCACGAAAAATCTCTGTAATAGCTGAACTCGCCTTATAAAGATTATCAAACCCAAGATTTAAGCATACTCCCTTAAGTGTATGTGCTGCCCTGAATGCTTCTTCTACATTTCCAGCAGCTATAGCCTCTTTCAGATTGGCGTAGCTGTTGTCATCTAAAAATTTCAATACAAATTTTTTAATAAAAGCCTCATTTGGAAATCTATTCAAAGTATTCTGATAATCTGCTCCCATCGCATCATAGCATTCTTTAATTGTCATGTGCCTACCTGCCTATATATTGTTAAATTATAACTATGCATATAATGATAAATGATATCACGATTAATATAGTATTGTCAAAGAATGATTTAATAATAAAATATAATTTCAGATAATTATTTTACATATCCGCAAATATACTGTATATTAAATATATTGCTGTCTGGCAAAATATATGTGGGAGATTTGTTTTATGAACAAACGAGATTCTTTTAACAACAAATGGGGATTCATCCTTGCCTGTATTGGCTCTGCCGTTGGTATGGGTAATATCTGGATGTTCCCAACAAGAGTATCAATGTATGGCGGTGGATCATACCTGATACCATATTTCATATTCGTTGCACTTATTGGTTTCACTGGTGTTATCGGAGAAATGAGTTTTGGTCGTGCTACTAAGTCAGGACCTGTTGATGCATTTGGATATGCATGCGAAACTAAGAATAAGAGAAAGCTTGGTGAGGCTATCGGCTTTATTCCAGTACTTGGCGCACTTGCAATGGCAATTGGTTACACTGTTGTAATGGGCTGGATTCTTAAGTACATGATTGGAGCTTTTACAGGAAAGACACTTGCATCTGCTGACACAGAAGGCTTTGCTGCTTCATTTGGAAGTATGGCAAGCGCATTTGGTAATAATGTATGGCAGATTGTAGCTCTTGTTATTGGTATTATTATCCTTATGTTCGGTGTCGGACGCGGAATTGAAAAGGCCAATAAAATCATGATGCCTGTTTTCTTTATTCTTTTTGCTGTACTTGGAATATATGTTGCTTTCCAGCCTGGTGCAATAGAAGGCTACAAATACATTTTCAGAGTTGACCCTAAGGCATTTGCTGACCCTAAGACATGGATATTCGCTCTTGGCCAGGCATTCTTCTCTCTTTCTGTTGCTGGTAATGGTACTCTTATATATGGTTCTTATCTTTCAGATAATGAAGATATCCCTGCTGCTGCCGGACGCGTTGCTCTGTTCGATACTATAGCAGCCTTGCTCGCAGCTCTTGTTATCATTCCTGCAATGGCAACAACCGGTGCCCAGCTTAATCAGGGTGGTCCCGGACTTATGTTTATCTTCCTCCCGGCACTTTTTAAATCAATGCCAGGCGGATACATAGTCGCAATTATATTCTTCGTTGCTGTATTTATGGCAGGACTTTCTTCTTTAATCAACCTGTATGAAGCACCTATTGCAACTATTCAGGAAAAGCTTCATCTTGGAAGAAAGGCATCCTGTGCCATAATCGCTGTAATAGCACTTGTAGTTTCAATATGTATTCAGGGAATTGTCTCTGGATGGATGGATATACTTTCTATCTACATCTGCCCACTTGGTGCAGGTCTTGCCGGAATTATGTTCTTCTGGGTATGTGGTAAGAAATATGTTGAAACTCAGGTTAATACCGGTCGCGATAAGAAATTAACTGATAAATTCTATCCTATATGCAAATATATTTTCTGCCCTATATGTTTCCTTGTTCTTATACTTGGAATTGTTCTTGGCGGAATCGGCTGATTAAGATATTATAATAAAAGGAATCCTGTGAGCAGGGAGGTATTGCCTTTCTGCTTATGGGATTCCTTTTTTCATATATTTAATTATGCTATTCATGCTTTGCATCACATTTTTTACAGGAATATTTCCTCAAAAGCAGCAATTACAAGCTTAAGAGTTGCTTCGTCCATATCCGAATAATGAATTACAAGTATTCCGTGGTACTTATCCGCATCAGCGAAACAATACTCTGAAAGGCAGTTAATCAGAATCCCCTTCTGCCTGACTGCCCATTTAATCTCAACATCACTTAAGGAAGTCTTCACATGCAGCAGGAAATGTGTTCCCGCATCGTCCTGATATATCGTACTGATTTCATTAAGCCTTGATTCACGAAACATCCTGCAAATCTTTTCACGGCGTCCCCTGTAATCATTGACAAGCCTCTTAATGTGGCGCTCAAAGTATCCCTTCTCAATAAATGCCGCCATCGCATACTGTTCAAAGCCCGACACCGTACACGAATAAAAATTCATTGTTGAGATGTATTTTTCCATCAGCTTTTCTGGCAGCACCATATATCCTATTCTAAGCGAAGGAACCATTGTCTTTGAAAATGTATTCATGTATATTACCCTGTGACTTCTGTCTCTCGACTGAATGGACGGAATTGGTTTGCCCTGCATACGGAATTCACAGTCAAAATCATCCTCTATTATATATCTGCCTGGCTCCTCCGCCGCCCAATTAAGCAGTTCCTGTCTTCTTGCAACCGGCATAACAAGGCCAATTGGAAAATGATGTTCAGGACTTACATGTGCTACATTTATGTCTTTCATTCTAAGTTCATCGACTTTCATACCCTTATCATCAATATTAACATAATCCCAGTCCACACCATTTTCATCATATATCTTGGTAATCTTACGGTATCCGGGATTCTCAACACCAAACTTCACATCTGGACCTAAGAGTTGTAACAACCTGTTATACAGATATTCCGTTCCGGCCCCTATAATAATATGGTCTGCTGAAACCTGCATTCCACGGTATCTGTTAAGATGGTCTGCAATTGCTTCACGAAGCTGCAGCACACCGTTAAAAGGTACAGTCTTAAGAAGAGAAGTGTTATAATCGGTCAGGGTTTCCCTCATAACCTTTGCCCATGTAGCAAATGGAAATCTATCATACCGGATATTATTTGCCGTCAAATCAGCAAGATAAGTCTCCTCCTGGAATCTTTTCACAGGAGCAGCATACCCTGGTGCACCGCTTGTAACCACGGCAATCTTATTAACATAATACCCTCTTTTTTCCTCAGATCGGATATAACCTTCCAGAAGAAGCTGCTCATATGCGTTCTCCACCGTCTTGACACTTATCTGCAAATGCTGTGAAAGCCCTCGCTTTGACGGCAGCTTCTCATCAGCCTTAAGCTTCCCGTCAGCTATATCTTCCTTAATCAGTTCATACAGATATTCGTACATTGTTTTGTTTCCGCGTTTATCTAAATCATATGTAAGCAAATCTGGTCTCCTATTATATATGCGTTTTGGATATTTAAAAGATATCAGTTCTAATTATAATAAGCTCATAAGCAAAAAACAAGGAGGAAAATCCCTCTCCTCACCTGAAGGGTTCGGATTTTTCTTCGAAAAACAAGGAGGAATAGAAATACTATGGGAATCTATGCTATTACTGGTGCTTCAAGCGGTATCGGTGCGAAAACTAAAGAATTGTTAATACAGCAGGGACATAAGGTAATTAATATTGATCTTAAAGACGGTGACATCTGCGTAAACCTTGCATCGCAGGAAGGCAGACAGTCTGCTGTTGATCAGTTACATACTATGTGCCCTGACGGACTTGACGGAATGATATGCAACGCTGGTGTTTCAGGTGCATGCGGTAATCTCGGACTCATTATCTCTCTTAACTACTTCGGAACAGTAGCCGTTGCAAATGGTGTATATGACCTTTTAAAGAAGAAGCACGGAAGCTGTGTTGTAACTGTTTCTAACACAATTTCACAGGGTGCAGGCCGTAAGGATATCGTTGATCTTCTTAATAACATCGGTGATGAAAAGCGTGTATTAAGCCTTATTTCTTCTATGGACAGCACTAACCTTTCAGTAGGAAACAGTCTTTATGTTTCTACTAAATACGCACTTGCAAGATGGGTACGCCGTGTATCTGCAACATGGGCTGCCAATGGTGTCCGTATAAATGCTGTTGCTCCTGGTAATGTACACACAGCCATGACTGCAACAATGAGCACTACAGCAAAGATGGCTCTTAATGCCCTTCCTATCCCAACCAAGTACGGTCAGGAGTGCCTCATGGCTCCAGAGGAAATTGCTGAGGTTATGGTATTCCTTGCTTCAGATTCAGCAAGAGGCGTCAATGGAAATATCATGTTCGTTGATGGTGGAACAGACGCATTATTAAACACAGAGAAAGTATATTAATTAAGGAGGGCATTAAACATGACAGCAATTGAAAAATATGTAGAAGCAATGGAAAACAAAGATTACGCAGGACTTGCCAATCTCTTTTCTCCAGACGGAATAATCAACGATTATTGTACTAACTCAGCAGCCCAGAACGAATATCATATATATGGTAGGGAAGCTATCAACATGTTCTTCCGTAACAAGTTCGGATTCCGTAAATACTCTATCTTAGACGGCGAAGTTGTAAACTCTACCCAGGCAGAATTCATCGCCAACTTTGGCGGTTACAACATCATGGCCATCGCTACAGTCCGTGAAGTAACAGAAGACGGACTTATCAAGAGACTTACTGTAAGACCTAAGTAATTCAATATAATGCTTGCTTATTATCATATAAACCTATAAAAACCTACTAAAGACCTGCCGGTGCACACACTGGTAGGTCTTTTAAACAGTCAAATATTACACATCTGTCTCAAAGACCTACTCAACTAACAAAATTCATACATCAAGTAGGTCTTTTTCTTTTAAAATGTAATCACATTTAGTAAAATACTTCAAATTATTATAAAAAAAACCTACCAAATACTACAACATATGTCATTGAGTAGGTTTTGCCTATACAAGGAACGTTTGCATTCTCTCAACCCAACCTACTATCACAAACATTTATAATAATTTGGTAGGTCTTTTCAAAAGCCTATATATTTTGCTGTTGCTCATCATGATAACTTCTCACCGCTCTGAAGCTCAATTCACAAAATTTCCCGCACCAGCTTGCTCACCCCCCCCACAAGCCAGCTTTACTCTTCCACCTGTATCTGGCATGCCTTCATAGCTGCCAGTGCATTGGCATGCGACTCAGGGGTAACTCCAGCACAGCATTTTGCATCAACTGATATTACCACTTCGGGATTAACAGCCTTAATTGTCATGGCATTACTGATAACACAGATATCAGTGCATACACCGACAAGCTCAACCTCTGTATAACCATTTTCTTTAATCCATTCAGCAAGTTCAATTGAGCCAAATGTCGGCTTTTCAAAGCTTCTTACTGCCTTGATTCCCTCAAGCTCAGGTATCAGCTTCCAACCATTATCAGGCTTTATACAATGCTTCACAGGAAGATTTCTTCCCTCCTGTGTATTCATGTAATCTTCCATGTGTGTGTCAAGTGTGTATACAATATTTGCATTTCCTTCTGCACTCTTAACCTTTGCTGCCACTGCAGGCACAACTGCCTGACACTCTTTATTGCCTAATGCTCCTGTAATAAAATCATTCTGCATGTCAATAACTACTAATAATTTCTTGTTCATATCCTGCCTCCTGTCATTTTTCATACTATTATACAGATATGGCAGTTTTTTTGCACTATATATGCATTAATTATCAAGTTCTAATGATGCATCAGACAATCTGCAGTACAGATTTTTATCACCATCTTCTCTGTATGTTTCAAACACACCTGTAACTACTATATTGCTGTTTTCAGCCGGATAATCATCTGGGTACACATGAGAATCATCATCCCATACAAATTCCATTCCCTGTGCACAGCATGCTGTTGCATCCTGTATAATGCAGTAATGATAATATTTGTCTGTACTATTATAATATGATGAATAAAATGTTCCATCCATTTTAAAAACCTTACCAACATATTTATCTGGATTAGTCATCATCTGATAAACAGTTGCATAGACCATTTCGCCACTCATTGTTGTCAGGTCATAATCCGCTGAATCATAACTATTCTTAGACTTAACCAAATCTGTGCTGAATGCCTTGATGCTTTGAGCCTCAGACGATTCAGCAATCTGACTGTTAATTACATTATTAACCGAATTGCCTGCTGTAGATTTTCCTGTATGCACATTTTTTGAACAACCTGTAACAAGAAGTATTCCGGCACATGCAATCAATATTTTTAATTTTCTCATAATCATATTCTCCCTGCTGCTTTTCCAATAATACTGCTGATAAAAAATGCTGCTATATCTGTTGCAACAATAGTGGAACCAACCGGTGTTCCGGCAAGAATTGACATCACAATTCCTGCCATTGCACATATAACTGATATTATTACAGAGCAGACTGTAACGCTAAAAAATGTTTTAAATATTCTCATAGCAGATAATGCCGGGAATATTATTAATGCAGATATCAGTAAAGAACCAACAAGATTCATGGCAAGCACTATAATAACTGCAGTAATCACCGCAATAATAAGGTTATATATCTGCGTTTTCATTCCTGTGGCTTTAGCAAACGTTTCATCAAATGTTACGCAGAATATCTTGTTATAAAACATTATGAAAAGCACAACAACAATTACTGATAATACGCCGCATAATTTTACCTGTTCAGAAGTAATTGTCAGTATAGAAGTAGAGCCAAATAATGTACTACACACATCACCTGAAAGATTAGGTCCTGTGGAGAATATATTCATCAGGAGATATCCTATAGCCAGTGCTCCAACAGAAATCATGGCAATTGCTGCATCACCTTTAATCTTTGTATTCTGACCTGTCCTAAGAAGAAGTATTGCGCATAGAACAGTAACAGGAAGTATAAACAGCATATTGTTGGTAAGATTAAGTACAGAAGCCACTGCCATTGCTCCAAATGCAACATGTGAAAGTCCATCCCCGATAAAAGAAAAGCGCTTCAACACAAGCGTGACGCCTAACAATGAGGAGCACAGTGCAATAAGTACTCCAACTATTAATGCATATCTCACAAACGGATACTGAAAATAAAAAACAAGCTTATCTATCATCTTCTGCACTCCTTATACTTATATCTTTTCCTATCTTCATAACGCGTGTTGCATCATTAATAGCATTGTCGACATCATGTGAAATCATAATAATAGTAATATCTTCTTCCCTGTTTATCCTGCTGATAAATTGATACATTTCTTCTGACGCTTTTGGATCAAGACCTGTAACAGGCTCATCAAGCAGAAGAATTTTACTTGTTGCACACAAAGCCCTCGCAAGTAACACTCTTTGCTGCTGCCCACCTGAAAGTTCCCTGAAGCATTTATTAGAAATGTGTGTTATCTGCAATTTTTCCATCATTTCACTGGCAACCTGCTTTTCTTTTCTACTATAAAATGGTCTTATCCCACATTTATTCTGGCAACCTGAGAGAATAATTTCTCTGACTGATGCCGGGAAATCTTTCTGAACAGCAGTCTGCTGCGGCAGATAACCAATTTCATTCTGTTCAAGTCCATCTCCAAAAACAATTTTCCCTTCCAATGGTGGCTGCAATCCCAGCAATGTCCGCATAAGTGTTGACTTTCCACACCCATTCTCTCCTATGATACACAGGTAGTCACCTTTGTTTACCGAAAAATTAATGTTGTGATGAAGCACCATGTTGCCATAACCTATTGATAAATTCTCACATAATATCTGCATTATAAATTCTCCTGTTACTGTAATGCTTCCTTAAGCACATTAAGGTTATTCTGCATTACTGATAAATAAGTTGTTCCATTAGCTGCATCCTTTGATGTTGTTGACTGCAGCGAATCCATTTCAAGTATTTTCTGATTCTTATTCCTGGTATTACTTATGATAGTTTTAGCAATTTTCTTATCAGATTTTTCTATTGTCAGTATGCTTTTAAGTCCAAGCTCATCAGTCTTTTTACTAAGAAAAGATATTGTCTCAAAGCTTGCTTCACTCTCTGCAGAACAACCGACAAATGCTGCATAATAATTTAATCCATAATCATCAACAAGATATCTGAAAGGAAATCTGTCGCCAAAAAGAATTGTCTTTTTTGAAGAACTCTCTACTGCGCTCTTATACTGGGCATCAAGCTCATCTAATTTCCCAATATACGAAGACACATTTGCATCATACACAGCTTTATGTTCTGAATCTATTTCAGATAAATTATCAGCTATTGCTTTGCACAGCACTTTGGCATTCTTTAAAGAAAGCCACACATGCTCATCATATTCTGGTTCTTCCTCTTCTTCACCAGATTCCTCTTCTTCCTCTGCCTGCATTCCTTCCACAACCTCTTCCTCTTTTACGCTGTCTCCAAGTACATCAAGCAGATTAATAACCTTCATATTCTTGTTTACAGCTTCCTTAAGCGCGTCATCAACCCATGTATCAGACTCTCCACCAACATATATAAAAAGATCACAGTCAGATATTTTCATAATATCAGCTGCTGTCGGCTGATAGCTATGAAGGTCTACGCCATTATCCAGAAGCATTGTAATATCCATATCAGATGCCTGTTCTCCCGCAATCTGTTTCACCCAGTCGTATTCTGGGAATATAGTAGTAACAACTTTAATTTTTCCGTTTTCTGATGAATTATTTGATAAATTCTGACCGCACGCAGCCAGACCAAGAATTGCCATAACAGCAATTAATAATATAGATAAGTATTTTCCTTTCATGAATAAATCCTCCTAAAAATATGTAAAAAGGGTGCAAAAATAAAAGGGTACACCTATACCCTTCAATCATAAAAGGATTACTCAATCATTAAGCTGGACTTTTTTACTTATAAGAGAAGTCTTAAATACAAGAATAAAACATACTGATATTCCCATATAAACTGTGAATAACATCATGTTTATTGCATGAACAGATAAAGAAACACCATTACCGATATTTTTTAATACAGCCTCTGCCTGGTGTATGCATACACACACAGCACAGTCTTCACCTGTACAGTCATGGTTTAATTCTTTTTCAATATAGAAAAGAGAGAGGGATGTTACCGCCATTAATATGAAACAGGCTATTATTGCAGCTATTCTTTGCTTTTTCATATCATTCTCTCCTTCCTGACCTTATTATTTCCGGCAGTCACTGCATATTCCATAAAAAACAGTCCTTACCGGATTCATTTCAAAGCTATGATGTTCCATCATATGCTTCCTTAAATTTTCAACCTCATCGCACTGCAAATGTATAAGCTTTCCGCACTTTTCGCATTTACAATGATAACAGGCACCAGCATGTACATGCTCTTCATCACCAAGATACTCAAAGCATGCACTGCTTGTTCCATCAACAGTATATTTTGCAACAATACCTTCTTCAACCATTTTTTCAAGATTGCGGTATATGGTTGTTGTTCCTACAGATATGCCTTTCTCTGTAAAATAATCACTTATCTCACTTACTGTAACATGTCTGCCCTCTTCTTTTTTCAAATAGCTTATCAATTCAGCCATCTGCTTTGTTTTATATTGTGCTTTCGCCATGTTGTTTCCTTTCTCAATTTGAAAACAATTTTCATTTTATCAAGAAATTATAATTTGTCAATATAATTTGAAAACAGTTTTCAAATCTAATCTTCAATTCATTTCAATCATATGAACACCAACTGCACAAGCAGCATATAACATATCGTTCCGCCTGCGATAGAAACAAGCATCTGCTTTTCCCATTTGTGAAGAAAAACTGTCACAATAATTGCAATCAGCTCTGGCAGGCCATAGCTGTAGCTTGTCACATTAACATTTTTAAGGCAGTACACAATAAGCATTGAGAATATAGCTCCCGGAAGCACCTTTCCAAGATAAGTTATGTACTTTGGTGTTGTCCTCTTTTCATTAAATATCATAAACGGAAGAAAACGCGTTGCCATAGTTTCAATAGTACACATTGCATATATGAGATAGAATTTCTTCCACCCCATATTCTTGAACTTGTCAAGCATTGCTGCTAAATTACTCCATCTGTAAATATATTCAAACCTGTATTTTAATACAGATTGACCTGTTTTTCCACAAGTCTGCTGCCTTCATACTTAAGCTTTATCGAGAAAAATCTCTCCTCCCCCGAAAGAAGAAGGTTAAGAAATACCCTGTCGCCCTCCCATGTCGGAAGCTCGGGAACTTCTTCTTTATCAACCCAAGCCAGTTCTCCTTCATCACATTCAATAAGCTCACCTGTAAAGCCATCTGCCGTAAATACACACATAAGCTCTGGCTCACATTCATTACTTATAAATGTTACAAGCCCGCGGAATCTGTATGAAGTAAGCGTAAGACCTGTTTCTTCCTTTACCTCACGCACAAGACATTCCTCAGGAGTCTCCTGATTCTCAGCATGACCGCCTACTCCAATCCATTTACCTTCATTAATATCATTATGCTTTTTCACTCTATGAAGCATAAGATACTTCCCGTCCTTCTCTATATAACATAAAGTTGTAGTTATCATCAGTTCTACCTTCCATGTCCGATTTTTTCAATTTCATAATTTCTGCATACAACATTAATACCTTCAGTCTTATCCCAGTCAAGACTTACATACACTTTCTTCTTATCAACATCCCACTTAAGTTCATCAATAGTTATTCCGCATCTTGTACGAAGTCCCTTAACCATGCCGCTTCCAAGCTTGTCTGACCATGCCGGAAGCAGTTCAATTGTGTGTTCGTCCGAATATACAAGCATTTCATTAATAATTCCAACCAGTCCAAATGCAGTATCTGTACAATATACACCTTTGCTCCTGTCAGTATTGTGGTCTGTAAATAAAGTTGTGTAAAATATGTCACTGTGTACAAGCAGATTAAGCGTATCATATACAGCATCTGCATTTTTAAGACGAGCCTCTACTAACGCCTTATGTATCCAGCCATGTGAAGCGGTATCATCTTTTCCTTTATTCTCATGGTTTCTGTTAATGATTGCCTGACGACACGCAGATGCTAACTTACTGTCATGCTGAGTCTGCAAAGCCGGCCATGCCGGATAAAGATGGCTTATATGCCTGTGAGCATTATTCTCGCCATACTCCTTCATAGACCATTCCTTAACTGCGCCTGATTCATCATACATAAAATCAGGTAACATTCTTAAGAGTGCTTCCGCCTCTGATACAGCCTGCTCATATCCATCAACCTTCGTATAATTAAGCATCTCCGTGTACATATTAATTACATCTTTAGCCGCAGAGATATCCATTGCTGCATTGGCAGTAATCGCACTATGATATCCAAAAGGCTTATTCTCCGGTGAAAATGATAGAATAATAAGATAATGCTCACTCTCATTAAGGCTGCATTTGCCCTTCTCATACCTTGCATTACCGTCTGTATCTGTGTAATACTCAGGATTTCCAATCTGTTTCCAGAAATTATAAGTCTTTTTAAGTAGTGGCTCATATACATCTTTTCTTACATCAAATGTATCTTTGCCGTACATCTTAATCAGCGCCACATCATCAGTTGTTATCACAGCGTCGCCGTAAGTCTGTAAGAATTCATATATAGGAATAAGCATCCAGCCAGCACCGGCATTCCAGTACTGGAATGGATAATTAATATCGTACTCTACCATCATTGCCCTGTGACCGTCAGTATTAACCGGAATCAGCACTGCATCCTTCATTCCATACACCATTGCCGCATTGTTAACCCAGTCAGGTATCTGGCGCAGAATAAACCACATATAACCAACCCCTGCTTCATACAGTCCCGAACTGTTCATTCCTGAAACCTGAATATTAACATTTGCATCCATTGTGTACGCACTTCTCCACAACAGATTCCACTCGCCAACCCACAATCCACTGAGTCTAGGCGCTGTAACTCCTGCACATGCCTGCATTCCGTACAGACCGTTATAATATAATCTCTCCAGCAGCTGAGGTATAATATCATGTTCATTTTTCTGTAAATCAAGCAGTTCTTCATTAGCAAACTCTCCAGAATAACCGCCACCCAGCTTAAGTTCTATGTTATCATGTCCTAAGCTTACGGGTTCTTCTGTAATATCTGCACATTTGACTCTGTTAATACATTTGTCTAATAATGCAAATGTATCTTTATTCTTCACTCTGTCCCTGAACTCGCAATATTCTCCCATATCATCTGTCCAGTCAATATAAGCCACAAGCGTAATGCTTTGCGCATGTAAAATGTTAATAACTGGCGCAGTCTCATCAATACATGTGTATGCACGGCTGTCCTTGGGCTTTGATGAAACACTCATATCACCATCAGTCAGTATTCTTGTAACCCCTGCAAATCCTCCCTTTGCAAGCTCACTTCCCTCATATTCAGGATAATGCACAACCGTGCCTATTATGTCACCACTCACAAATCTTGAGTACAACATATTGCGTTCCGGTGCAGGAACATTGTTCTTCTGGACTCCGAATTTAGGCATAGACTCAAAATCGTCTATTGATACAGACATATCAATTGCCTTATCAGATATTATCTTAGTTATAATTACATTCTGTTTTCTGGATACAAATGTACTTCTGGAAACAGAGGTTTTATCAGCTTTAAATGTAGTATTTATCGTACCTGTCTTATAGTCAGTCCATCTTCTGTAATCAGAGATATCCGGCTGCCCTTTAATATCTGGCTGTTTTTCAATATCTAGCTGTCCATCAAGAACAATTCTTACCATATGCCCCGGATGATAACAGTACATATTAGTTCTTTTTCTGTCATGGATATTCCATGTGTCATCAAAATTAATAACCGACTGTCTTGCTTCCTCTAACTGTGATGTAACCTCATATGGCACATGTCTCGGTTCTTCCGATGGCATAACAAATTCAACATTCTGATATATAATGCTGTCCTCTACAGGCGCACACGATTCAAGCCCCCCAAGCCTTCCATTACCTGCTGCCATAGCTTCGTGCCACGGCACATCTGTAACATTATAATCATCATAAGGTTTAATCTGCCTGAAATGCTTAGAAAATGATATCATAACCTAGATATCCTCCCTTCTTACTTACATTCTTTTCCCTCTGATGTATTATCTTTCACTGTTTCTTTTTCATCTGAATCCCCCAGACTCTTGCAATACAAATACTTATGTGTTGCAAAAAGGCCTGCAATTGCAGCCACCCCGGCCAGTACCTCGAATCCAGATACATGTCCTACTATCATCTGTCTTGAGATGGCAAAAAGCAGAACTTCAATGACCGTACCCGGAGTATGAGTGCAAAGCATCTTTACAAACTCAACTCCAATTGCAAATGTCATAACATTCTCAAGGAAATACTCAAGCGTGGCATTATCACAGCCTATTCCCAGCACGCTTTCCACAATAAATTTCCCTGCAAGAAACATTATAACTATCAGTAAAAATGCAGATAATACAATCTCAACATATGAGGCAGCCTGCTGCATTAATTTTCTTAATTTCATTTTCATAGGGTAAACTATCCTTTCAATTAATTTTATATATAGTGCCTTATTTAAGCATTAATTATATCTTATTCTTAATAATTAAGCAATTGTGCCCCTATCGCTTTCATTAAATAATTTAACATAATTATATAGTGAATGTGCATAATTTTATTTGACTTTCATAATGTTTTTTAGTAAACTTTAACAAGTTGGTGTTTTGAAGTATGATAATAAATGACGCCACATTTATTATCTCTACAGGCACGCGTAACGGACATAATTTTTTAACGAGGAGAAAAACATGGAAGCTTTATTAATTCTAGTCATCGTTGCAGCCCTGCTTGCGCTCGGCTATGCAGCATTCAACTTCATCGGTGTTAAGAAACTTGATGAAGGAACAGACCGTATGAAAGAAATCGCAGCAGCCATAAGAGTTGGTGCTAACGCATTTATTACATACGAGTATAAGATTATTGCAGTAGTAGTTGTTATTATTGCAATCGCATTTGCAGCTATATTCACTGTCCAGTATGGAGAATTCAGCTGGGAGCCATCTGTATGTTTCATGATTGGTGTTATCATGAGTGCATCAGCAGGCTGGGTAGGTATGAAGATTGCTACTTACGCTAATGTAAGAGTTTCTAATACAGCCCGCAACACTAAGAACATTGGTTCAACACTTAAGGTAGCTTTAAAAGGTGGCTCAGTTATGGGTCTCTGCGTTGGCGGTTTCGCACTTTTAGGACTTTTCCTTGTATACATCATATTTGGATTTGGTCTTAACATGCTTGACATTGAGGCGCTCCGTGGTGCTCATGTGTTCACACAGTGTCTTTCATGCTACGCACTTGGCTGCTCTATTGTTGCTATGTTTAACCGTGTTGGTGGCGGTATATATACTAAGGCAGCTGATATGGGAGCTGACCTTGTTGGTAAGACAGAAGCACACATTCCTGAAGATGATCCAAGAAATCCTGCCACTATCGCAGATAACGTTGGTGATAATGTAGGTGATGTTGCCGGACTTGGTTCTGACCTTCTTGAATCATTTGTTGGAGCTATATCTTCAGCAATTATTCTTGCAGTAAGTCTTTACCTTTCAAATGTAGCTAATAACCTTGAAGTTTCAGACGAAATGCTCTCTAAGATGATGTATTTTCCACTTGTATTCGCTGCAATCGGACTTATCGCATCTATTCTTGGTATCGCTTATGTTCTCTTAAAGAAGGGTTCTGATAATCCTCACAGAGATCTTAATATCTCAACATGGAGTGCTGCCGGAATTACAATTATCGGCGGATTCGTTGCTACATATCTGTTATTCAATGGCGAGAATGCAGATATTCTTAAGGTTGCAGGATTTAACATTGGTTTCATATCACCTTGGATTGCTGCTTCACTTGGCGTAGTGAGTGGTGTTATCATCGGTGGTATCGCAGAATACTATACAAGTTATGATTACAAGCCAACACAGACAATTGCACAGGCTTCTAAGGAAGGTGCAGCTTTAACTATTACACAGGGTCTTTCAGTTGGTATGAAGTCTTGTATGTACCCACTTATTGTTTTAGGTATTACAACTTATGTTTCATACGCAGTTTCAGGCATGTTCGGTATTGCTATGGCGGCCGTAGGTATGCTTTCATTCGTATCAGCAACTGTTTCTGTTGATACTTATGGACCAATCTCTGATAATGCCGGTGGTATTGCAGAGATGTCAGAGCTCGAACCTGAAGTAAGAGAAATTACTGATAAGCTTGATTCCGTTGGTAATACAACAGCTGCCATCGGTAAAGGCTTTGCTATCGGTTCAGCTTCACTTGCAGCACTTTCACTTATGGTTAGTTTCCTTTATGCATTCCAGCCAGAGGGAAGCAACCTCGACCTTAACTTCACTAACCCACTTATTCTTGCCGGTGCTTTAGTTGGTGGTGCTCTTCCATATCTGTTCTCAGGTATGCTTATTGAAGCCGTTGCCAATGCTGCCCGTAAAATGGTTGAAGAAGTAAGAAGACAGTTCAGAGACATTCCTGGTATCCTTGAAGGAAAGGCTAAACCAGACTATAAGACATGTATTGAGATATCATCTCAGGGTGCATTAAAGGAAATGCGTATGCCAGCTATCATCTCAATCATCTTCCCTGTAATTGCCGGATTCCTTTTCGGACCTTACTTCGTAGGTGGTCTTCTTATCGGTGCTACTCTTTCAGCTATCATGCTTGCCATCTTTACAGGTAACGCTGGTGGTGCGTGGGATAACGGTAAAAAGTACATCGAATCAGGTGCTATTGAAGGACAGGGCAAAGGCTCTCCAGCACATGATGCAGCCGTTGTTGGTGATACTGTAGGTGATCCATTAAAGGATACTGTAGGACCATCTCTTGATATCCTTATCAAGATTATGTCTACTGTTTCACTCGTTGCAGCAGTAATGTTCTACAACTACAATCTACTTTACCTTATCTTTGGTATAAAATAATATTCCATATAACGGAATTGGGGCGACAGACCGATTGGTCTGCCGCCCCTGTTTTTATGTATATTTACTTAACAAGTGCTTCCCAGCGCTCCTTTGGAATTGAGCTGCTCGTCACAATACATTCAGGGTCTGGTGCAATGACATGCCTTACAACTTCAAACACCGCCTGTGCATCACACAGCAGGCTCTTTGCGTCACCAAATGTCACTTCACGCACAGCCTTACAGTCAAGAAATGCCTGATTGAGCTTAACGAAATCCTCTGATATGTGAGGCTGGTCTGCGTTGTAATGCTTTCTCATATATGAATCCTTAATGCTGCCATCAGGCATTACAATCTGTAATTTCATCGGCTTATCTGATAATCTGTGTGGTACATTAAGTACCTCTTCAACACTATGAATAAATGTATTGCGCTCATGTCCTACTCCAACAAGCAAAACTTTTCCTCCACAGCTTCTTAACCTGTCATAACATCCGCCTGGTGTACACGGTGTATTGTTATTCTCCTCACCCGCCAGATATTCTGCCGCTTTCTTTCCAATTCCTGCCATGCTGTGTGTAGGATGTAGTGACCTTATTACTCCATCTCTTTTAAGAAACATATTAGTAAGCAGTCCAACACATGATGGTGTTTCTTTAGGATTATATACTGGTGAGTCCGCATTTATATTCTTCCATGTATGTGTTGGAAGTAGTAAAAGTCCATGTCCGAAATATTCAATCCATGCATCAAGCACTGTATCTGCCCCGCCTTCAACTTCTCCGATAGATTTCATTGATGAATGAATAAGAATTGTTTCCTCGCCTGTTAAGCCCATATTCTCTACCTGCTTCTTTAACTGTTCTTTTGTATACATATTAGTCCTCGCTTTTCACATATCAATATAGTAACCATATTAGCACATTTATCCTTGAAATATCCAGCAAACAATGCAATAATTACTTTTGAATAATTTAATTGAAAGGAATTAATTCATCATGACTAAAAGACGATTGACACGCAGACAGCGTCAGGTAAGAAGAAACCGTATTATTCTCGCCTGTGCAGCTGCTGCTTTACTTATCATTATTATTGTAATAATATCTGTTTCCATGAAAGGCTGTTCTAAGTCTAAGAAAACAGATAAGAATGGGGAATCTACAACTGCCAAGGTTGAAGAATCAACACAGACAAAAGAGAATGAAAATACAAGTGAAGAAGTTTCATCAACTGATACTTCATCTTCAATTATGTCAGATGCAACATCAGTCTCTGCTTCATCTGACAGTTCTGAATTTGCACCACCTGTAGTTCCATCTGGTAATACAGTTTCCAAAGGTACTACTTCTAAAGGCTTCCAGATTCAGGAAATTAATGGAGCAACTTATATTGACGGAGTACTTATTGCCAATAAGACATATGCTCTTCCTCAGGATTTCATTCCCACTAATCCTGACCAGCCTGTTAATGCAGACAGAAGTTCAACATGTCTTGACAAAACTCTTATGAGCGCATGGAACACTATGTTAAAGGATGCAACTGCTAAAGGTCTTAATATATATATTGCCAGTGGATACCGTTCATATAATTATCAGGTTAATGTATATAACAGATATGTTAAAAGTGATGGTGCTGCTGTAGCAGACACATATTCATCAAGACCTGGCAACTCTGAACATCAGACTGGTTTATGCTTTGACCTTAACACTATTGAGGACAGCTTCCAGTACACTAACGAAGGCAAGTGGGTTAATGATAACTGCTACAAATACGGCTTCTGTATCCGCTTCCCTAAAGGCAAAGATTCTGCTACCGGATATCAGTATGAATCATGGCATCTTCGTTATGTAGGTGTTGACCTTGCAACTAAGTTATATAACAATGGTGACTGGTTATCGCTTGAAGAGTACTTTGGAATTACTTCACAGTATCCAAATTAAAAACATAAGGCGCGGAAAAATCCGCGCCTCAATTGTTATAATTGTTTTACAAATCTTCTTACCATTACCAGACATATCAGAATCTCTAACGGCATCAACACTATAAACCACATCGATTGCCTGATACATTCATACATGCATATCATTACAATTTTTTCTCTTTCTGCTCCAGTATTGATAAGAAGTTTTATTCTTTCTGTATATCTTTCCAGCCTTCCTTTCAGAATGATTGTACTTACTATGAGATATATTACAATTGCAGCAATTCCTGTAATTCCATATGTCATCAATGCTTCTATTGTCTTCTGTCTCATCTGGTTCTTTTCATCTGAATAAGATGTATACGCAAATCCGGCTGAACCAAGATATGAAGAAACAACATTATCTGTTGCCATTACAGACGAGCCAAGATTATATTTTATATTAATCTGGTTAGGACTCATCTTTAATTTCATATAATCAGGCAGCTCATCAATGAACAGATATTTTTTAATAAGTTCATTCTGGCTGTCCAATGCATTCTGCAAAAGCTGTGTTGAACCAATTACTGTATACTGGCCAAATTCAGGTATTATGTATTTGAATTTTTCTTTTATTTCATCAGTTACCTTTACTACTTTAACCACTTTAGTGCTGGCTGCTGGTACAAGATATGTGTAAAATCCATACTGACTATACCACCACTCCTGTGAAATAATTGATCTCCAGACACCACTGTAATACTCATCTGAACCTGAAGCATCGAGCAATTGTTCTTTACTTATATTCCCAGCTTTATACTGATTATATGTATTTATAATATAGGCATTATCATGTGTCTCGGCATATACATCTAAAATTTCTGTTATCTGCTGGTCAGTTATATTTTTACATATATAATCTTTTATTGCTTGTGTATCTGTCTGACCCTCATATCCATCAATTGTCTCCTCAAGCAATTTATTATAAGCATTGATATATTCGTCGCCTGATTCATAACTGTCATTTCTTTCTAAAACTATTTCATAATTATGAAGTTTAAGAGTAACACCATCCTTCATGCTGTCATCATATATCCCGGAATTATTTACATCCAGAAATACAACAACCTCTGAACCTTCTTTGAATCCGTCATAATCCAGATTTCCCCCAGCATAATCATTAAGAGAATTATATATATCCTCCTCTGGTTCCACATATCCGGCAGCAAAAATATATTTTTTATCTGCACCACCTGACTTTAATGATCTTACCAATGATACACCATTTCCAACATTATCAGTATTGATACCTGTCCATGTAAATGTTCTTGCGTTTTCATAATATCCCATGGTTATATCATCTACGCCATCTATATTTTTAAGACAATTCAAAACATCATCACTTATATTCCTGTACATACAGCTGTCGCCAAATTTAACATCATTAAAATAATATTCTGATATGGAATGATTCTGAAATGGAGAATACTCCCATGTATCAGGTATTTTTTTCTCTATCTGCTCTGCAGTATACACATTTCCTTTTTTCACAAGACTGGCTGTGTAATCATAATAAACTGTATATGAACGGGGAGTCTCTTTTACCGCATAGCCTACAATATCAGGTTTATCCGTTATCCTTAAGTACTCTCTGTATGCAATGATACAATTAATGGCACATACAACAGTAATAACAGCCATTGCCAGAGAAAACACTCTTATTACTATATTCTGGAAACAGCCATCAGACCACTTAAATCTTTTCGCAGTAGTTTTAACAAATGTTTTTTCTGTCATAACATTTTTAAAATTGTATGTCCGTTTTTTTCGGTTCAGGCTGCTTAATCTGTCCGTAATAATTTCCGACAGAAAACTGACTGCTACTGCAATTACAAGTGTCAGAATAATCCTTATCAGGGTATATTGTCCTATTGAGAAAAATGACACATTTTTAAAATATTTTATTAAAGCCTGTATGACATACCCTGTTCCAGATGCTATACCAAAACCTATGACTGCCGAAATTGAAAGTATAAATATGTTCTCTGTTAATGTAATAAGAACTATCTGTCCATTATCAGCCCCAAGGCATTTTTGAATAAATCGGACATTTTTTCTTGTCTTATTATACATTGTAATCTGATATGATATTATCGTTATTCCAACAAGCATAATAAATACATAAATATAATTATTAACTTTTGCATATCCCCACGGCTTATAATCATACACATTACTATTATATGTAAAATTAAACCTGAGCCCTGAATCTTCCCTTAAATTCCCAGCTATACTGCTATAATCCTGTTCATCTATGAAACTTTGTAATGAATATGCATATATGTATGTTTCGTCTGTCGCAATATTGTCTGCCTCATTTTCCGTAACAATAATTCCCGGAAGCTTTTTACCATCATTCCATACATTAGTATAGCTGTTCATTATTCCGCACAGTGTATATTCTTTATCATTGAGTGTTATAATATCTCCAATGTCTGTGCCCTGCCCAAGCCTGATAAGAGAGTTCCTGTCTATTGCTGCCTCATTGTCATTATCCGGCATCTTACCTTTCTCAAGTGCTATACTGCCCATGCTGATAAAGCCATATGACATTGTACCAATCATAATATCTGATGAATTGGTTCTATCCTTTACGCTTGTTACAGTTTTTGCAGTGTACACATTTCCGGTATAAGGATGGTTTTTAATGCTTTCGTTTTCCTCCGGCTGTTTAGACCTGTACATTACAAACCAGTCTCCAAAATGCTTTTTATTATCAGCCTTCTGCCAGTTTGACATATTTTCCTGCAATAACAGTACCCCTGTAACAAATGTAAATGCGAGCACTACTAATACCATGGACCTTAAAATGTTTTTAAATCTCCTGCGAAGTCCCTTAAATGTCAATGCTATAATTTCGCTGTTCATACCCCCACACCCCCTGTCACATTTCCATCTGTGATTGTGAGTATGCGGTCTGCATATTCTGCCATCTGCCTGTCATGTGTAACCATAACAATAGTCTGCTGATACTTAGACGCTGCCAGAGTAAGCATTTGGGCAACTGTTTCTGCACTCGCCGCGTCAAGATTTCCGGTCGGCTCATCAGCGAATATAACTGACGGATGTGTAATCAGTGCCCTTGCGATTGCAACTCTCTGCTGTTCACCACCTGACATCTGTGCAGGAAATTTATCCTTACAGTAATCTATGCCAAGTGATTCCATTAATTCAGTGACTTCCTCCTCATCAGCTTCCTCACTGTCAAGAATTAACGGAAGTATTATATTTTCATATGCTGTATATTCAGGAATCAGCTTATAATCCTGATATATGAACCCAATATGCGTGCGTCTGAATTTTGCCAGTTCTGAATTCTTAAGATTATCAATCTCTTTTCCTTCTATGTACACCTTTCCCTCATCTGGCTTGTCTATAGTTCCAAGAATTCTTAACAGTGTTGACTTGCCTGAACCACTCTTTCCGACAATTGCAGTAAATTCGCCCTTTCTTACTTCAATATCACACTGGTTCAGCGCATTAATCTTTACCTGTCCTGCTGTGTAAGTTTTAGATATACCTTTTGCGCTTAATATTATGTCCATATGCATCCCCCTCTCATCCCTGATTTCTATCTGGGATAATTATATCTTGTAAAACTTACATCCAGCTTACATGGACTGATATTTTGTTTTTAATCTGTACATCGGGAGTGTCACAACGAATTCAGCTCCACCATATTTTTCACTGTTACCAGCCTTTATGCTTCCATGATGTGCCTGCACAATAAGCTTTGACAGATTAAGTCCTATACCCGCCTTAAAATCCGCCGCACTGCCATTAGTTTCAAATCTGTTAAATATACTGATAAACTGCTCCGTACTTAATCCTTTGCCATTATCAGCAATCGTAACTACGCAGTCATCATTCTTTCTTGTTACATCAACATATACCTTAGTATTGTCATCTTCTAAATATTCTGCACAATTGTCGAGAAGATTAATGAAACACTCGACAATCCAGCCTTCATCTGCATACATACACAATTTTTCGTCACCATAATCTGTAACAATTCTATTTCTGTCTACAACACTGCTGTTAATGCTTTCCTGAAGTATTGCCGCAACATCAACCTCATCACTTGTCATAACAACTTTTCCAGCCTCAAAGCGGCTTATGTCAAGCAGCTTCTTTATAAATGTTTTGATTCTGAACGCATTACCTGTACAATCAGCTATCTCCTTACACTGCGGACTGTCATCACATTTTTCCTCAAGCATTTCCAGCTTCATAGTTATAATTGCCAGCGGCGTCTTAATCTGATGTGCAATATTCTCAATAAAATCCTGCATCTTCTGATGCTGCTCTTTATTATAAATGTGTTCGTTATCTAACTGCTTAGAAAGCCTCTCGTTATCTGCATATACATCGCACACTTTCTTTACAAAGTCCTTATGTCCAAGTCTGTAACAGTTATATAATCCTGAACCGAGTGCAATTAAAAGGACAGCTATTATTGCTATTAAAGCGTACATTTCCCCATTAAGTCTGCTCATATACGAAAAACCATGGCTGCCGTATCCGGCACTTTCCATGGCTGTTCTACCCGCTCTGATATTGTTATCCGTTATCCCTGATGAAAACATTTTTCGTACAAATGTTTCACCATATGCATTATCATGTAAATACAATGCACCTGCCAATGCCTGCTCTTTAAGCCTGTAATACACTATAATTCCGGCTATAACAGCCGCATTAATCAATCCATATATAACAACGAAAACAGTCTGTCTTTTCCTGAATGCAGACAGTTTCTTCTTAACCATATTATCCATAAATCCCCCTGAAAGTTATTAGTCAATCCACCTGTAGCCCACATTTCTTATAGTCTCAATGTATTGCTGATGCTTCTCACCATATGTTCCAAGCTTTGCTTTTATTCTGCTCATCGCAACGGTAAGTGTGTTATATTCAACGAAATTACCGTGAATATCCCATATTTTCTCATATATAGCATCACGCCTTACGACTCTGCCTTTATTCTCTATAAGCATTTTTACAATATCGAATTCATTAGTCGATATATTTAGTTCATCACCCTGACGGCTTATCTTATATCTGTCAAAATCAACGACAATATCACCTTTCTTATAGATATTGCCTGCATTAAACTTGCTTCTTCTTAAGTTGGCACTTATTCTTGAAAGCAGTTCCTTTGTATAAAACGGCTTTGTTATATAATCATCTGCACCTATATCAAGCCCTGTAACTATCTCTTCCTCATTATCGCATGAAGTTAAGAATATAACCGGCACTTCTTCGCTTGATTTTCTTATCTTCCTGCATATGTCAAATCCGCTTCCATCAGGCAGCTTGACATCTAACAGAAACATATCTATCTGCGGATTGCCAATAAATTTATCTGCCTCACCGCAACTTCCGGCAGTAACTATCTCATACCCCTTATCAGTCAGCAAAAGCTTAAGGCTTTCGCATAATTCCTTCTCATCTTCAACAACAGCTATCATAATTTCCGTTCCTTTTCGCATATCATGTCATACTGCTTATACATTTTCTGCACCTCATTTTCAAGCAGGTAATAATGCTTGATATATGGAACAAGCAGAATAAGAATTGCAATAGCAAGGACGAGCAGAGGCATGCTTAATGCAGAGTCTATCGCCCCTACTATCACATATGCACACACTGTCAGCAGCTCCAATATTGCAAATGTTATGGTTACAATCAAGTGTACAAGCCTTTCATGCTGAAAGAATGCCACCTGTGTAAGATGCTCCTGCTTGATGTATTTCCAGTCGCAGTCTTCTTCTGACTGTAACAATGAATCTATGTATTTTCTGTATGTTAAAATACGGTTTTTCATGGTCAGCCTTCTTTCTTTAAAATGTCTATCTTATATTTCATCATCTACACTATTTAGTAAACGATCAAAATCACTCTGATATAAAGAATCCTGAATAACCCTGTATTTCTCAAATTCACTCTCTGCAAATTCTTTTGCTATCGCGGCTGTCACCTTTCCTTTATCTTGCAACACATCGGCATCATTAAATCTAAGAAATGCATCCAGCTTAGTCTTCCAGTCTTCCAAGATGTAAGCCCCATATGTTCTTTATTATGATCAGCCCTTGCAGCTATCACTTCTGCTGCCGTATTTCCATGTACAGCATAGTGCATCTTATTCTGAACTGTCGCATAAAACTCCTTTGTTACTACAGAATTTTTATCATAATCAACAGCAGTTGCATATATATCTGTAATCTTTTGATAAAACCTCCGTTCACTTGCTCTGATTTCTTGAATTTCAGCTATTAAATGTTCAAAATAATCTTCATCAAAAATCTGACCATTAATCAGCCTGCTTTTGTCTAACACATATCCCTGTTTTGTAAATGCTTCCAAAACCTTTGTCACCCAAACTCTAAACTGTGTCGCCCTTTCAGAATTAGTTCGATATCCCACAGCTATGATTGCAGCCAATGAATAAAACTTATACTTGTATTCTTTTCCATCATCTGCAGTTTGTGCAAATTTTGCACAAACTGAATTTTCATCAAGCTCTCCATCTTTAAATATGTTACTTAAATGCTTTGAAACGACACTTCTATCAACATCAAAAAGTTGTGCTATCGCCTTCTGAGTAAGCCATACATCATTATTCTGCACTCTTACTTCAATTCCATCATCTCCTGCATCTCGGGTAAATACCAGAAAATCCACTGTACTATTTCTTATTTGTATTTTTTCGCTCATTCAGACATACCTTTCTTTTCTATATTGCACTAATAAGAAGCATATTTAAACTACCTTCCCGATATCGCACTCTTAAACCATCTTCCCGTCTCAGACAAATCACCATCACTCCAGCCGCTCTTGGCACTGCAGCCAGATGATATAAGTGCTGATGTCTCTGCCTTATTGCTAAGACTCCATGCAATAAAACTCAGCTGATTGCTGTTCATGAAGTCAAGCCACTCGTTGGCAGATGCATAATCTATTCCACCATTGCCTGATGCGTCACATATACTACATTCGCTGATAAACACTGGAACTCCGGCATTAAGTGCTGTGCTTATCTTATTTCTTATATTTTCTTTATGTGTTCCTGCATAAAAATGTGCCACATACATAACATTTCCATCATCAAGCGTATTGCCGACAACGCTGTCAACATCCTGTGACCATGTATTAGTTCCTACAAGTATAAGTGAATGATCGTCGAATTGTCTTATTGTGCCTATTACAGTCTCAGCATATGGCTTAATGTCTGAATTCCAGTCAGCACCAACAGGTTCGTTACATATTTCATATATTACATTGTCATGGCCTGAATACTTAGATGCCATTTCTGCAAAGAAATCGCACGCCTCCTGAGTGTGTCTTGATGGTGCATAATTAAGCACATGCCAGTCTATGATTACATACATTCCAAGCTCTGTTGCATAATTAACACCGTTATCAATAATCTGCTTTAATGCCGCTTTGTCTCCACCTGAAAGATATCCATTATATTCTTCAGGATACATAGCAATTCTCACTACATTTGCACCCCAATCGTCCCTTAAGGTTGCAAATGCATCATAATTAACATAGTCCGGAAACCATGATATTCCATGTGTACTTACACCTCTCAGCTGGATAATGTTACCTGATTCGTCAGTTAATTTCGTGCCGGATACCTGAAGTCTTCCTGTTGGAACCGTTGTTACTATGCCTTCATTGCTTCCCGTATTAGAGTTATTTCCTGAATCATTTCCAGAATCACTTCCACCAGGCTGTGCTGTATCATCTCCTGATGCTGTATTTTCCACCACTGTTGATTCTTCACTTGAATCTGCAATTTCTTCTCCCGCTTTATATGCCTTTCCATCATCAGCAAGCACTATCTCCATTCCCGATTCCAGCTTGAAATCAAGTGTATATTTCTTAAGCTCCTCCTTAGACGCGAAACTGATAATAAAGCCCACATTATTCATCTGCGCCTGACTCTCAATTATCTTATTATAATCAACCGGCACGACACTCCATTGTAAATCCGAAGTATCAACTGTACAATTCCAGCTCTGCTCCAATGTAGTGCCATTGGTAGTATTAATCTTAAATGTCCAGTCTGATATCTTTACATCCTCCTTATTATCAATAATAAGGTCATACTGTGCATAAAATCTGCCATTGCCCTCCCATGAATTAGACTGCTTAAACTGCATTGTTACAGATGTTTTTACCTGCTCCTTTTCATCAGCTTTAGTTGTCTGCTCCACAGAATCTGTCTGTTTCTCGTTATTCACTGTAGTTTCTTCATTAACATTTTCTTTATGTTTACCTGATTTTGATAATACTGCAAATGTAACAGCTAATCCTGTTACAATTATAGCTATAACTATTATTATACATAATTTCTTTTTATTCATCATATGTTTTTCCACCCCCCCCCACATTTTTTATTATAGCAAAATATACAAAAATACACCATATCCTGCATTATAATCAGAATATGGTGTTAAAATTATCTTTTTTCTCTGTCAATATATTCTTTTTTAGTTACAAGACTCTTATATGCAGGACGTATTATCTTATCTGTAGTTATTAATTCTTCCAGTCTGTGTGCACTCCAGCCAACTATTCGGGCTATAGCAAATAAAGGTGTATATAACTCTCTTGGTATATCAAGCATATCATATACAAATCCACTATAGAAATCTATATTAGGACTTACTCCCTTATATATTTTTCTCTGTTCTGCAATAAGCCTTGGTGCAATTTTTTCAATATTATTATATAAAAGCATATCTTCATTGCGTCCCTTATCTGTTGCAAGCTGCTCCACGAATCCCTTAAACACTTTCTCTCTTGGATCTGAGATAGAATATACTGCATGTCCCATACCATATATAAGACCTTTTTTATCAAATGCCTGCTTGTTAAGCAATTTATCCAGATATGCAGCTATTTCTTCTTCATCTGCATAATCTTTAACATGCTCCTTAATATCATCCATCATATTCATAACCATAAGATTAGCGCCACCATGTTTCTTTCCTTTTAACGATGACATAGCTGCAGCAATAACAGAATATGTATCGGAACCAGAGGATGTTACAACTCTTGTAGTAAATGTAGAGTTATTACCACCACCATGTTCCATATGCAACAGTAATGCGATATCAAGAACCCTTGCTTCCAAATCCGTAAAACATGTATCTGGTCTAAGCATTCTGAGGAAATTCTCAGCTATAGATAATTCCTTTTCTGGTCTGTGAATATACATGCTCTGATCCTTCTCATAATGATTATAAGCATGATATGCATATGCTGCAATCATCGGAAATGTTGCAATAAGCTGCATACTCTGTCTTAACACATTAGGTATATCCAAGTTATCTTTTTTCTTATCATATGAACCAAGAGTCAGAATACTCCTAGTCATTGAGCCCATTATATCCGCTGTAGGAGCCTTCATTATAACATCTCTTGTAAAATTAGTTGGCAGCTTCATACACTCTGACAACTCGTCACGGAATTCCTTTAACTGGTCATTGTCAGGAAGTTCTCCAAACAAGAGCAGATATGCACCTTCTTCAAAAACATATTTTTTTCCCTTGCTTCCTGCAACAAAATCTCTTATATTGTATCCTCTGTATGACAGTTCTCCATCACATGGACACTTTTGACCATCACGGTATTCAAAAGCCTTTATGTCAGATATATTAGTAAGCCCTGTCAATACTCCCTGACCATTTTCATCTCGTAATCCACGCTTTACGCCATACTCCGAATACAGGTTCTTGTTAATACTATCATTGTTTTCACAAAGAACCGCCATCTGCTCCATGTAATTATCCATATTGTTCATTCCCATTACCCCTTTCCTGCTACTCATTAAAAATTTTTATATTATTCATTTTCAGATAATATATTATTAAACTTAAACATAAATACCATCGTTGTTACAATAGCCGCAATAATATCACTTACCGGCTCTGCAAGAAATACAGCAAATACTTTATTTGGAAAAATCAATGGTAATATGAATATAAGCGGTATCAACAATATAAGCTTCCTTAAACATGCCAGTATAAGACTGACTTTTGCCTGCCCCAATGCCATAAAACTCTGCTGGCAGCTTACCTGAAATCCCATGGCAAATATTCCTGCCATATATATTCTCAATGCCCATGCTGTATAATTCACAAGTATTTTGTCACTTGTAAATATGCCGGCAAACAGCTGTGGTGTAAGCATCATAATTGCCCAGCTTATACATGTAAATATTACACATGCTTTAAACTGCGTAAAAAATGCTTTCTTAACCCTGTCATTATTCTTTGCTCCATAGTTGTAACTGATAACCGGCTGTCCACCCTGACATATTCCCTGTAACGGCATAACAATAAGCTGATTAGTGCTTGTTATAATTGTCATTGCTCCTACCGCAAGGTCTCCGCCGTATCTGGAAAGACTTGATGTAAAGCTGATTGACAAAATACTCTCTGTAGATAACATTACAAATGTTGATATTCCGAGTGCAAGACACGGTCCGATTATCTTCGCATCAAGTCTTAGATTAGCTTTCTTAAGACGAAGGATTGTCTTGTTACCAGTCAGGAAATGCAGAATCCACACAGCTCCGACAGCCTGACTAAGCACTGTTGCCAGTGCCGCTCCTCTTACTCCCATATTAAATACAAATATAAATATAGGATCCAGAACAATATTAATCACTGCACCAATTACTGTAGTCAGCATGCTGATCTTAGCAAACCCCTGTGTTGTGATAAACATGTTCATTGCCATAACAATCAGGACAAATACGCTTCCGAGAATATATATTCTTGCATATGACAGAGCATACGGAAGCGTTGCATCACTTGCGCCAAACCATCTTAAAAGCTGTGGTGCTGATACATAAAACACCGCCGTCAATACAACCGCACATATCATTATAAATGTAAAACAATTTCCTATAATTCTCTCAGCTGTATCATTGTCCTTCTTTCCCATAAATATTGCTGCCCTTGGTGCTCCTCCTGAACCGGCAAGCATTGCGAATGCATTAATAAGCATAAGTATGGGAGTGAAAAGTCCGACCCCTGTAAGAGCATTAGCCCCAATACCCGGAATATGTCCTATATATACACGGTCAACTATGTTATACAACAGATTAACAACCTGTGCTACAACTGCGGGAATTGCAAGCGAAGCAAGAAGCTTTGTTATATTTCCCTCTCCCAGATTTCTCGTCATATTATTATTCTTCATATTAAACCTCTTAGCTCTGTTTAATTGCCTGATATCTTTCTCACATATCTGACCATTAATTTATTTAACTATAATATCATTAATTATTTATATAGTATATAGATTTTTATCTGTTTACGAAATTTTCATAAATGCCCACATTATAAAAGCTGCCACTCATTTGCTATAAAGTGGCAGCTTTTATATGACATTTTTATTATAACAATTTATTTTGTCTTATAACCAAATTCAGGAATTGCACTCCATCTGTTACGGAAGTAATGAGCAACCATCTTTGGTTTTCTGTCTCTTGTAAACAGTCCCTTCTTATTACCTTGTACTCTTAACAGGCTCTGGCTTGTTGCAAAGTCTGCGAAGTTCCATGCCTGTTCACCTACAACAAAGTCGAATTCATCAAATACTTTATTATTCATCTCATAATATTCTACCTGATATTCTTCTGTATACATAACAGATGTTGTATCATGGAGTCCGCTCACTGTATCAGCTCCATATTCTGTGAACATAACAGGCTTTCCAAGTTTGCCCCAGTCTGAGAGTTCTTTACGAAGTCCAGTCTCTGACACCTCAAGATCAGGACCACCAAAATACCATCCATAATATCTGTTAAGACAGATTACATCACTTAATTGAGATGAGCAGTCTGTATCAGCAGTTGTTCCCTGAACACTTACTAATGTACATGGTCGTTTCTGAGGATCTAATTCTCTTGCAAGATCATATAAAGGCTTAAAGTAGTCATATGCACCTTCTGCTGCTGAATCAGGTTCGTTAGCTATGCTCCACATAACAACACATGCATGATTCTTATCTCTTGATATCAAATCACGGATAACATCCTTATGATGTTCCTGTGTCTGCACTCCATGCTCCTTATCAAATGTTCCTATTCTCTCTCCACCAAAATTAGCTCCTCCGCCGAACTGAAGATTGACTCCTACTGCTGTTGTTTCATCAATAACAACAATACCTTCTTCATCACAAAGTCTCATCATCTCCTCGCTATAAGGATAATGACTTGTTCTGAAGCTGTTAGCATGCTGCCACTTCATAATTGATATATCCTTTGTATTCATAGGAAGATTTATTCCACGTCCATTAGGAAATGTATCTTCGTGCTTTCCGTAACCTTTAAAGTAAAATGGCTTTTCATTAATTAAAAACTTTGTGCCATCTACTCTTACACTTCTTACACCATATGGAAGTGTATACACATCCTGTCCTGCTGTTACCTTTATCTTATAAAGATAAGCATTTAATGGCTGCCATAATCTTACATTATTTATCTCAAATGTGCCTTCTGACCCTTCTGTTTCTGAAAGCTTTGTGCCTTCTTCATCAAATAATTCAACTTTACATGTTATGTTGTTGTAATCTTTTCCTTTAATTTCAACATTATAATTAAGTACTGCCGATGGTTCTTCTTTTGTGAAATCAATGTCAGCTGTAACTGTAATATCATTGATATATGTCTCAGGTGTTGTGTAGATTTTTACAGGTCTTGTAATTCCACAATAATTAAAGAAGTCAAAGTTAGGATTGTTCTGTGGTTTGTCAGATGCACCTGCACCCATGCCCCCCATCATTCCACTCATCATGTTAGCCTTACCACCAACTGGCAGAGTTGTGTAATCAATAACATTATTAACCGCAATGGTAAGGAGATTATCACCATCCTGTAAATGATCATTTAATTCTACTTCAAATGGAAGAAATCCTCCTTTATGCTCACATATCAGTTTGCCATTAAGATATATCATGGCATAATGTGTAACTGCTGCACAACGCAGTACAATTCTCTGGCTCTTTACATATTCCGGAACTGATATATTTCTCTGATAAAATACCCATCCATAATGATCTCTGAAATCTGTCCCCTCCTTAAGATCATTATAAGAAGCTGGCACAGGCATTGTATCTGCATCTTTCAAAGGTTTCTCATACCATTTTTCTTCAAAACCTTTTCCGTTATCTAACTTAAAATTCCAAACCCCGCTTAAATCGCTTAATAATCTTGATTGTGTTAAAACTGGATATAACATAATTAATTCCTCCTGATTTATATTTATAATATTTTTACTGCTGTTCCTTAGCTGCTCTTATTTCTTTTAACTTAGCTGCATTTGCTTCTACTCTCTTTTTATTCAAAGGATATAAGAATATTAATGCAAGCAATAATAATGTCATTCCGGCTGCCGGCATAAGACATGTCACATTGTAGATTCCGTCAATAACCTTAGGATCAAATGCTGTAGCTGTTGTATAACCAACAATCGAAAGAAGTACGCCCGCTAAACCTGATGAACATGCCTGTCCTAACTTTCTTGCAAATGAATATACTGAGTAAATTGTACCATCCTGACGTACACCATTCTGAACTTCTGATTCATCGATAACATCCGTAATCATAGCCCATATAACCATGTTAAACATTGAAGTACCGATTGTTGCTATAATTATTAAAGCTATCCAGATCCATACATTATGAGTGTGAATTATAAATAATGTTATAAATGAAGCTGCACTGATAATACATCCTATAACTGACAATTCTTTCTTTCCAATTTTTGACGCAAGCTTTGTAATAAATGTTGAAAGTAAAAGTATTACTATTGTTCCTGAAAGACTTGCAATCGACATTGCTTTTATATTGCCAAAATAATTTGGATAAATATATGCGTTCATGTTACTTAATGATAACTGTGCAAGTAAAAATACCAATGCACATACTATAATGCCTATTAAAGATCTGTTATGGGCAAGTTCCTTTATAAGCTCTCCAAACGAGAATTTCTGTGTGTTCTGTCCAACCTTAACTCTTTCCGTTGTCATTTTGTAGCAAAGCATATAGCAGATTACGGCTCCTATTGAACATACCAAAGCACCAAGCATCATTTTCTGACCGGATAATACTGAATTTCCTGCTTCGTCTGTATAATATACTACAAGTGGTAATACAACACCTATCGCTGTCTGAGCAAGTGTAGCTCCTATCGTTCTCCAGTTAGAAAGAGAAGTTCTGTCTGTCGGATTGTCTGAAATCGCTGATGCCATTGAACCATAAGGAATATTAATTCCTGTGTAGCATATACTTCCCCAAAGAAGGTAAGTGAAAAACATCCAGAAAATCTTAAATCCCATCGGCATATCTTTAAACCATGTCGCATACATCAGAAATGATGCTAATGCAACAGGACCACACATTCGTCTGAGCCATGGTGCAAATTTGCCTTTCTTTCCCGGCCTGCTCCTGTCAACTATCTGTCCCATTGTTACATCAGTTATAGCATCAACAAATCTTGCCGCCATCATCATAAGACCGACCAGTGCTGCTGAAACCCCCATAACATCAGTATAAAACTTCAACAAAAACATAGCTGATAACAAAAAAGTAAAATCGTTACCGAAGTCACCAAACATATAACCAAGCTTGTCTTTTATACCAAATGGCCTCACCTTTCCATTGTTATCTGTCATAATAAAACCTCCATCACTTTATTAAATATTATAGATATTTTTTCTTTAAAGACCGTCCTTAAATATTATGTGCACTATTGTGTGCTCTCTTTTCTATGTCTTTATATTAACCTATAAATAACATACCCGTTATTACAGATTTTAGTATATCTAGTATTATTTTTACCCATACATTTTTTATGGCAAAAATTGTACTATAAAAAGCCAAATCAATACTAACATGTCAGCATCAGTTTAGTAACATGTTAGTATTAGTCAGTGTGACATGTCAGTTTATTTTTATGCTTTGAATTTTTGTTTTCTTCTGTTATTATAATATAGTAATAAAAACTGATAGAGATTGGAGGTTTATATGGACTATAAAGTATATCTGGACTACACCATGGAACTATTATCTAAGATAAAAATACCATCTTATATAATTGACACACCATTTCTCTGGGATGACAGATATGATGGTGAATTAAGAAAAACTATCCTCAGTGATGCATTTTTAATTAATCATAAAGAAACATTTCAGAACTTTATTAACTGTTCTGGCAAAAATAATACAATTCTTCTGATTCATGACAGTTTCGCCTGTGATTATATATATATTAAATTGCCCGACTCAAAAAAAGCTTTCTTTGCCGGACCTTTTTCATTTGAAAAGTTTACCAATCAAAGAATTGATGATTTATGTTCATACAATTCAATACCACCAAAATTCACTGATTTTATGCAGCTTTATTATGCCGCACTCCCGGTATTTGCAGATGAACGATGTATAGAAGCAATTATAAACTGTTTATGTAGTAAATTATGGAGCAGTTACACACTTGAGAAAAAACATTTCCTTAATAAAAATGCTTCTGAATACATGTACAATGATTATACCCCCGAACCGACAAAGCAATCCATTGAGGTTCTAGAACAACGCTATAATGATGAATCTCTTCTGATGGAATATGTTGCTCATGGTGATTTTGAATCAATTGACAAGCTTGCTCATCTTAATTCATCTGGAATTAAGCCCCGCCTGTCAGATTCAATCCGCGATAGAAAGAATTTCATGATAATTCTTAATACCCTTTGCAGGAAAGCTGCCCAATCAGCATATGTTCATCCTATTCATCTTGATGAGATATCACGCAAATTTGCTATCAGGATAGAATCCTGTACCACAATTGCCCAGCTTGAAACCCTGGAAAATGAAATCACGCGTAAATATTGTCTGCTTGTTCAATCTTATTCTTTAAGAAAATATAGCAAACCTGTCCAAAATATTATTAATTACATCTCGTTTAACCTTACTGATGATCTCAGCCTTAATACTATTTCTGCTGAATTTGCTTTAAACAGCAGTTATGTATCTTCTCTGTTTAAACGTGAAACCGGCTCAACGCTCACTAATTTTGTTAATAATAAACGTATTGAACACGCTATCTACCTGCTCAATACAACCAAGCTTCCTATACAGGACATTGCTGTACAATGTGGAATTACAGATGTTAATTATTTCACCAAGCTTTTCAAAAAAATCAAAAACATGACTCCTTCTCAATATAGAGAAATGATTCAATAAATAAAAACAACCATCTGGATACCTGTTGATTTCCGGTATCCAGATGGTTGTTTTTAATTGTTTTCAAAATAATCAGGATAAATTATTCTTAACTTATCAATCTCATTAAAAATTCTGTTAATATGTCCTTTAATAACACGAAGATACATTCTTTTATCTTTTTTCCTTATTGCATCTATAAGCATTTCATGTTCCTCATTAGTTTTAACACTAATAGAACTATTAAGTTCTGCTAAGAAACGTATTCTGTTATAATGACTCATCTGCATTTTAATTATATTAGCAGCGAGCTGTTCTCCAGAGCTTTCATATATAAGTTCATGAAAAGCATTATCGATTTCAATCCTTGGAACTTTTTCATTACATTTATCATAATTAATGAGACGGCTGTTTAATTCTTCCATCTTATCAAGCATCTCATTGCTGACATGCTCAAAAACCGGGTCTACCATCCCCACTTCAAGACTTTTTCTGACAAACCATTCCTGTTCAAAACGTCTGCAATTAATACTTGCAACATACGTGCCTGACTGAGGTATTATTTTAAGAAGTCCCTCCTTTTCAAGATTAACAATTGCCTCTCTTGCTGGTGTTCTTGAAACATTATACCTTACAGCTATCTTCTGTGCACTTATTGAATCCCCAGGTACAAGCTTGAAATTCATGATATCGTATTTTAATTTTTCGTATGTGTCTTCGTTTAATGATTTTTCCATAACCCTGCGGCCTTTCTTATACTATGAGCCTGCTTGTTATATATATTAAAGGTATTTTTTAAGTGTATTTCTTACAGCACCCTTTCCTGCTATCTCTTCAACAAACATCTCTTCTATTTTATCGCCAATTCCTGCTTCATATAAATTTATACCAAATATATTAGCATTTGACAATAAATTCTTAAGCTGTCCTGTATAAGATGATATGTCACCTATTTTTATACCTGATAAATGCTTCTTTAATTCATCTGCCATCGGATCTGGAGACAATTCGAAGCTTTCGCCATTATCATCAATTCCAAGAAGATATCTGCACCATCCTGCAATTGCCAATGGAATCGCTATTAATTCTTTGGCACTTCCGTCCTTTGCGACATATGACTTAATTGTTTCACCATATCGTATTCCTACCTTCTGTGAAGTATCTGTCGCTATTCTTTGCGGTGTATCAGGCATAAAAGGATTAGGTATTCTTACATTAAGAACTTCATCCACAAACTTCTGTGGTGAAATAATCTCCGGATTAATTACCACAGGCATTCCCTCAGATAACCCAATTCGTCTCACAAGCTCCGAAAGTTCCTTGTCTTTCATTTCATCAGCAATCAGATTATATCCTAATAAGCAGCCATATACTGCTAAGGCTGTGTGTAACGGATTAAGGCAGGTTGTTACTTTCATTCGCTCAACCTTATTAACTGTCTGTCTGTCAGTCATAAACACACCTGCTTTTTCAAGCTGAGGTCTGCCATTAGGGAACCTGTCTTCTATTACAAGATACTGTGGTCCTTCAGCATTTACAAATGGTGCAATATATGTCTTCTTAGATGTTATCACCGGACTCATATCCTCAACACCTGCTTCCTCTAATGCTTTAGCAACACTATCTGCTGGTCTTGGTGTAATTTTATCAATCATAGACCATGGAAATGATACAAGCTCTTCATTATTCACATAATCAACAAAATCATTACCAACAAATCCTTTTTTATTCCACTCAGTTACCATCTCGGTTATCGAATTTCTAAGTTTCTCTCCGTTATGTGAGCAGTTATCCATTGATACAACTGCAATCGGTGCCTTACAGGCTTTAAAACGTTCATACAAAAGTGCTGCTGTTACTGCCATTGCTGATGTTGCTTTTTCTGGTCCATTATCAATGTCTTCCCTGATAAAAGAGAAAAACTCTCCTTTAGAATCCTTCAACGCATAACCTTTTTCTGTAATAGTAAATGACACCATCTGAAGCCCAGGGTCAGCAAATATCTCCTTTAATCTTTCCCATTCCTTCTGCGAATATGATTGTGCCTTAATAGCTTCTGTAAGTGAACCAAGTACCTTTTTTTCTGTATTTCCATCCTCCTTCAATGTAACAGCCATAACAAGATTGTCAAATGGCTTATATATTTTATCTACTACATCGAAGTCAAATGTTTCAACACATGTAATGCCTTTATCTGAAACTCCTTGTTCTAATAATGAATCTGCAATTCCACCAATGAATATCCTGAAAATATTACCAATACCAAAATGTACCCATACAGGTGACTTTTTTGTATCCTCTGCAACCTTTTCAACATCATATGAAGGCAGCTTTATGCCAGCCTTTTCCCAATCTGTCGTATTCTTAATACCATTTATTGAAAGTTTCATAATATCCTCCATTATGTCATAAAAACCCAATGTTAATAATTACTTTGATGATTTATCAATAGCTTCCCATAAACCATTAAGGTATGTTGCACCTAAAGCCCTGTCATATAAACCATAACCTGGCATAGCCACCTCATCCCATATCATTCTTCCATGGTCTGGTCTTATAATGCCGTCAAAACCTGTATCATATAATGTTTTCATAATCTTATACATATCCATAGAACCATCAGATGATAAATGTGCTGCTTCTTCAAAATCCCTAGGTGAATTATATTTAAGGTTTCTCACATGTGCAAATGGTATTCTTCCTCTGCACGCCTTGATAATCTCACAAATATCATTATTCTGGTTAGAGCCAAATGAACCCGTACAAAGTGTTATTCCGTTATATGGTTTATTTACAGCATCAAGAAGTTTTGTAACAGAATCCTTACCTGTCATAATTCTTGGAAGTCCAAATATAGGCCACGCAGGATCATCCGGATGAATCCCCATCTTTATATCATACTTCTCACATACCGGACCAATTGCTTCCAGAAAATATACCAGATTATTAAACAGCTTTTCTGCGTCAACATCTTTATACATTTCAAAAAGTTCTTTTAATCTGTCAAGACGCTCTGGTTCCCATCCTGGCATTACGAATCCATTAGACATCTTTGCAACTGATTCCTTCATATGCTCCGGATCAATCATATCAACTGTATCCTGATTATATGCAAGCACCGTTGAACCATCAGCTCTTTCTCTTGCAAGTTCTGATCGTGTCCAGTCAAATACAGGCATAAAATTGTAACATACCACATGAATATCCGCTTCTCCAAGAGCCTGCAGAGTCTTTATATAATTGTCAATGTGCTCATCTGCCTTAGCTGTGCCAATCTTAATATCATCTGACACATTAACAGATTCAATACCAGCGATTCCCAACCCGGCATCTTCAACAATCCTTTTAAGCTCCGCTATTTCCTCTGGAAGCCACCGCTCCCCAGCCTGCTTACCAAAAAGCGTTGTAATAACATTCTTTACGCCTGGAATCTGTCTGATCTGCTTAAGTGTTACGCTGTCGTATCCTGGTCCATACCATCTCAATGTCATATCCATAACAAAAATCCTCCTTTTACATAACAACATTATTATTCTGTACCATATTTGCATAATTATTTGCTATGTGTATACTAACATGTCAGTTCTAACATGTCAATGTATTTTTTGAGTTTATTTTGTTATGTTTTTCAATTTATTTTGATATCTTTTCCTTCTGCTTCACCATATTGACATGCGTAATTCCCATCACCCTGTCATAAAACATCTGCCGTGTACTGCTGAACAGACATAATATGAAATCTATCGCAAAATATGCCGTAACCATAAGGCACAATAGACATACTGCTATACTGACAGAAAATCTCCAACCATCAGCCTTAAGTGCCACATGATAAAGATTATATGCATATACAGGAGAAGGCAGGCTTAAAACATACAGAATAAAATATCTTCCCATAAGCCTAAAAACATTCACTCTTCTGTGAGTATCAGCCTCAATATTCTCAGCTTCGTAATCAGCAGTCTTGTTATCAGTTTTCTTACTATCTGCCCTCACTAGTCTTATATTAACAAGTGCCTTGCCTATAGTTCTTCCCTTAGTAACTGCTGTAACTATTGTAAATGTAATAACTATATATACAGCTATGACAACCAGATATCTTACATCGTACACAGCATTCATAAACTTTTCTTTATCTATTGCAAAAAATACGGCAACCGGAGCCATTATCACAAGAATATCCAACGCCCATGCTATTATTCTTCTGAATTCCGACACAATCTGTCCTCTGTTGTAAGCAACCTCATCCATTCTATCACGCTTTGGAAGCATGAAAACAACCGCCGGCATAACCCAGAAGCCCACCATTCCTCCAAGTGTGTTACATATCAGGTCGTCCACTTCAAAGAATCTGTATGGATAAGGATATATTCCATACAAGCCTGACAACTGCGTAAGCTCAAAAAACAGGCTGTAGCAGAATGACATTATAAGCACCTGCCACCATTTTCTCTTAAAATAGTATCTCAGATACACACCAAATGGCACTAACAGCAGAATATTGAAAGCAATCTGCCAGAAGTCACCACATTTGAACAGATTAATATATGTTGCCGGATTCGATAAAGTAATATTCACAGTAGCAACAACTCTTCTTACTGCGTCAAATGGCACCAACAGCATACATGCCGAATCCGGTGTCACTGAATCAATCGGAGGCAGCGGAAGCACTGTCATAAAATATGAGGTAAGCATGTAGAATATAAATGTGTACACAACCCCTGTTCTTATTACAAGTATCGAGCCATATTTATGATATTCGTATATTATGTACGGCAGTGTGAAAAGCACGGCAAGAACCGGGAACACATAACACGCTGAAATTATCGGTTTTAAGTATATTTCCATGAATTATCTCCAGTCCACATTCTTGGCATTCATCGCTTTTTCTTTAAGTGTTGCCAGTCTCTTTATTGCTTCATTAAGTGTATCGTCCTGCTTTGCGAAATGAAATCTCACAAGATTATGCACATCTTCCCTGAAAAAGCTTGACCCCGGAACTGCCGCCACACCAACGAACTGTGTCATCCATTCGCAAAATTTCACATCATCTTTAACTCCGAATTCACTCACATCAACAAGCACATAATATGCCCCCTGTGGGTCTGTGTATTTTAATCCCAACTTCTTAAGACCGCCTACAAATACCTCTTTCATATGTGCATAATGTGCGGCAAGTTCATCATAATATCCATCACCAAACTCTAATCCCACAACTGCTGCCTCCATCAATGGTGCGGCTGCACCAACTGTAAGGAAATCATGTACCTTTTTAACTCTGTCGATTATCTGTGGGTTAGCAATAACATAACCTAATCTCCATCCTGTTATTGAGTATGTCTTAGACAGTGAATTGCACACAATTGTTCTTTCTCTCATGCCCTCAAGCGCCTGCATATAAATATGCTTATTAGGTGCATATACAATATGCTCATACACTTCATCTGTAACAACATATGCGTCATATTTCTTTGCAAGTTCAGCAATTGTCTGCATTTCCTCCATTGTGAACACCTTACCGCATGGGTTGGAAGGATTGCACAAAATTAATGCCTTAGCACCCTGCTTAAATGCATCTTCTAACTTTTCCTTATCAAAATGAAATTCTGGTGGAACTAATGGAACATATATCGGCTCTGCACCTGAAAGAATTGTATCTGCGCCATAATTCTCATAGAAAGGCGAGAATATTACGACTTTCTCTCCCGGATTAGTAATACTGAGCATTGTAGCCATCATTGCCTCAGTACTTCCGCATGTGACAACAATCTCTGTCTCAGGGTCAATCTTAACACCTGAAAAATGTTCATATTTCTTAGCAACTGCATCTCTGAAATTCTTAGCTCCCCATGTCAATGCATACTGATGAGGTCCTTCGCCTGCAACTCTTGCAAGCCTGTCTGTTATAGCCTTTGGTGGGTCAAAATCAGGAAATCCCTGCGATAAATTAACTGCACCATATTTATTAGCAACTCTTGTCATTCTTCTGATGACAGAGTCTGTAAAATTTGCTGATCTGTTACTTAACTCTTTCATGTGTATTATGTCCTTCCTATTAAGTTTTTTATTCGGGGTGAATAGCGTCCAATTCACTTTGCAATTATACTCCAACACAGCATATGTTCAAACATTTACATTCTATTAATTTACATATTAATTTCTTTTTTGTTTATATAATTCACAAAATTCTCACAAACTTTCCAACTCATTTTCACATTTCCCATTTAATATTAACAATGTCGAAAGACAACAGACAAACTTTTTCATAAAAAAGATGGCTGAATAATCTCCCAATACAGCAGCCATCGGATGTTTGAAAAACATTTTTCCCCCTCATAAAGAGAGCCGGGATATACGAACTTCAACCCCATTGTCAGTCCGTATATCCTGGCTCTCTTCATGTTATTCAGCTATGTACTCCCTGACTTTCTTCTCACTATCGAGTCTGCACGCAACAATCGTCGACATAATCATGTAACGCACAACACCCTTGGCGATTTCCTCCTCATAACGGCACTTCATATCGACAGGATATCCCGATACAAGAAAATGTATCTGGTACTTATCCTGATTTCTTGATAAAAATGCACTTACATACAGCCCATTAAGCACTGCCGTAACTATTTCATCATCAGTAACAGGAATGTTTATCTTATAACCTGGTGATGAAAATGAGACTTCACCATCCCTGTTATGGAATCTTCCGTCCGCAATCTCTGCTATTGAATATCCGCCAACATGATTCATCATCGCTCCAAGCACTGGCATTTCAAGGTCATTCTCAATTATATAATTGTAACAATCTGTTGGAGTATTAAACATTTTCCTTCTCCATCTCTTCATTAATAGTGTCTTCTGAGGCTGCCATTGCTGCAAGAGTCTTCGTCAGAAGTTCATCAAGTCCCCAGCCAAGCTGCTCTGCTCCACGCTCAATTACCTCTCTTGAACATCCTGCAGCAAAGCCCTTGCTCTTATATTTCTTCTTTAATGACTTAAGTTCCATGTCCTTAGTACTCTTTGATGGACGCATAAGTGCTGCTGCCCATATAAGTCCTGTAAGCTCGTCCGCTGCAAAAAGCACTTTTTCCATCTCATGCTCAGGTGCAACATCAACTGTAATTCCATAGCCATGAGAAACTACTCCATGAATTATATCCTCTGATACGCCGCCCTCTCTTAAAAGTTCTGGTGCTTTGATACAATGCTGTTCAGGATAAAGCTCGAAATCAATATCATGAAGAAGTCCAACGATTCCCCAATACTCCGCATCATCGCCATATCCTAATTCGTTGGCATACCACTTCATAACAGCCTCAACCGTTAATGCATGCTGAATATGAAATGGGTCTTTATTGTACTTCTTAAGTAATTCAAATGCGTCATTTCTTGAAATATGTTCCATAATTATGTCCTCCAATATTGCTGTTAATTCTTAAATTTCGTAATCCATGCATGATCTTACTGCTGTGTAAGGTCTTACCTTGCTGTCTGCAACTGCCACATGCTTAGGATGTACTGCATATTCCTTTAAACTTTCAACGCTGTCAAATGTTGTGTCTAACATTACATCTGCTGTAGAACTTGGAAGACACTCTGTTCTTACTTTTACCTCTATAAGTCCTGGAATCTGTCCTGCAAGACCTTCAAGTCCTTCCTTAATACCTGCCTTAACCTGCTCTTTTTCTTCTCCTGCAAGCTCGTCCTTTAATTTCCATAAAATAACATGCTTTACCATAATAATTGCTCCTTAAATTAACATTTATAAATAATTTATTACTTTATCCCCTCATTGTAAATAAAAAGTCGTCAAAATGATGACTTTTATCCATAAAAATTTCATCATTTTAACGACTTTATTCATATAAAAATATTTCTTACTTAAATCAAATAGCTTCCAAAGCCTGTGCAATATCCGCAATCAGATCCTTCTTATCCTCAAGACCACATGAGATACGGATAAGTCCTGCTGGAATTCCAGCGGCTTTAAGCTGCTCATCATTCATCTGTCTGTGTGTTGATGTTGCAGGGTTAAGGCAGCATGTTCTCGCATCTGCTACATGAGTTTCGATAGCTGCAAGCTTCAGATTCTTCATAAACTTCTCTGCAGCCTCTCTTCCACCCTTTAACTCGAATGAAACTACTCCGCAGCCGCCATCTGGCATGTACTTCTTAGCTGTCTCATAGTACTTGTTAGAAGGAAGTCCCGGATAATTAACGAATTCAACCTTATCCTGCTTCTCAAGAAATTCTGCAACAGCCTGTCCGTTTTCAACATGTCTTGGCATACGCACATGAAGTGATTCAAGACCAAGATTTAATATAAATGCATTCTGTGGAGACTGTATACAGCCTAAATCTCTCATAAGCTGTGAAGTACATTTTGTTATAAATGCGCCTTCTTTACCGAACTTCTCGGCATATGTAATTCCATGATATGATTCATCAGGTGTGCAGAGTCCAGGGAACTTGTCTGCATGTGCCATCCAGTCAAACTTTCCGCTGTCTACAATAGCTCCACCGACTGCTGCTCCATGTCCGTCCATATATTTAGTTGTTGAATGTGTTACAATATCTGCTCCCCATTCAATTGGTCTGCAATTAACTGGTGTTGGGAATGTATTATCGACGATAAGTGGTACACCGTGTGCATGTGCTGCATTTGCAAACTTCTCAATATCTAATACTGTAAGTGCAGGATTGGCAATTGTCTCACCAAATACTGCTCTTGTGTTGTCCTTGAACGCTGCATTAAGTTCTTCCTCTGTGCAGTCAGGGTCAACAAATGTTGCTTCAATTCCCATCTTCTTCAAAGTAACATCAATAAGGTTAAATGTTCCTCCATATATAGAAGATGATGCTACTATATGGCTTCCAGCTTCGCAAATATTAAATAAAGCAAAGAAATTAGCTGCCTGTCCTGATGAAGTAAGCATTGCTGCACTTCCACCTTCAAGGGCTGCAATCTTAGCTGCCACATAATCATTAGTTGGATTCTGAAGTCTTGTGTAGAAATATCCACTTGCTTCAAGGTCAAAAAGTTTTCCCATATCCTCACTTGTATCATACTTAAATGTAGTAGACTGGATTATAGGAATCTGTCTTGGTTCACCATTTCCAGGAGTATAGCCTGCCTGGACGCATTTTGTGTTAATTGAATAATTATCCATATTTCCCTCCGGCTTTATATGTTTACATGACATGAATTATATCACAAACGCAAAGCATATAACAGCACATTTTAATAATCTGGCTACACATTTATTAACATAATATGTTATGATATCAATTGTGCTATTATCAGTTTTTAATAATATTGTATAATAATTAAGAGGTTTTATTATGAATAATCAGTCAGCGACTATGAACACAAAAGATAATCCGCTTGGATATAAAAAAGAATCCACTCTGCTTGTCGGTTTTGCAATTCCATGCATTATTTCAATGCTTGTGACAGCGCTTTACAATATTGTCGACCAGATATTTATCGGCCAGGGAATCGGCATGCTTGGAAATGCTGCGACTAATATTGCATTTCCACTTTCAACAACATGTACAGCTATATCGCTTCTTCTCGGTATAGGAAGCGCGACTAATTTCTCGCTGTATCTTGGTGCCGGTGAAAAGAACGAATCTGAAAAATATGCCGGCAATGGTATTGTGCTTATGGCATTGTTTGGAATATTTCTGTTCCTTGTAACCACTATATTCTTAACACCTATGCTTAAATTCTTTGGTGCAACTAATGATGTACTTCCTTATGCAAAGGCATATACAAGAATCACTGCGTTTGGCTTCCCATTCTTAATTGCAAACACTGGTATGAGCAAGCTTATTCTCGCAGATGGAAGCCCACGATATTCCATGATATCTATGCTTGCTGGTGCCATAGTAAATACTATTCTTGACCCATTGTTTATCTTTATCTTTAACATGGGAATGACTGGTGCTGCTCTTGCAACAATTACAGGCCAGATAATTTCATTTTCAATCAGTCTGCGTTATATGTTTCATTTTAAGACAATTAAACTTAGCAGGGAAAGTTTTATTGTATCTGCTGCCCACTGTAAGAAAATATTTATTCTTGGAGCAAGTGCCTGCTTTAATCAGATTGCAATGACCGTTGTACAGATTGTTATGAACAATACGCTGTCACACTACGGCGCACAATCAATATACGGTGGAGACATTCCTCTTGCCTGCGCCGGAATTATAACTAAAGTTAATATGATTTTCATGTCATTTGTTATCGGAATATCTCAGGGAACACAGCCTGTTATAGGTTTTAACTATGGTGCAAAGAAGTACGCCCGTGTAGGAAAAACTTATCTTCTTGCACTTGGTGCAGCTTCTGCCCTGTCTTTAATCGCATTTGCATGCTTCCAGATATTCCCAAGACAGATTATCAGCATATTTGGTAACGGAAGTGACCTGTACTTTAAATTCTCTGAAAGATATTTCAGAATATATATGTTTCTGACAATTGTTAACGGCATCCAGCCTGTGACTTCCAATTTCTTTAATTCAATTGGCAAATCACAGCTTGGTGTATTTATGTCACTTACAAGGCAGATTATTTTCCTGTTGCCACTTATCGTTATATTTCCTATATTCATGGGAATTGACGGTGTTATGTATGCCGGACCTATAGCTGACGCTGCCGCTGCTATCGTATGCGGATACTTTACTATAAGAGAATTAAAAGAATTAAAAAAGCTGGAAATTGATTTAACTAAATGTTAAAATATAAGTTATGCGTGTATTCGTATATTTAACGGATTGTTTTTAAAAGTGCTGTCGGTGTTGCATCCGGCAACGGAATCGATATTATTGAAATAGTAAAAAATGCTGACTCAGCAATGTACGCTGACAAACAACTCTTCCACCATCGGTGATTGTTGCTATACCTCATGTAAGTGTTAATTTAAGCCCCCCCCCCCTATTTTAGGGTGTGGGGGGGGCTTTTTTCTCATTTTTGGGGGATGTAGTGGTAAATCTTGGCTTTTTGAGGCAGGGCTTCCTATAAGAAAATAAATATATTGCATCTTATAGGCTGATTTGCCCTCTTACGCTGTCTAAAATGTGGTTTTAGAGTTGGATTTCCTATAAGATTGCTGATCATAGTTACTTTATAGGTGTAATTTGCAACTAATATAGTAGTCGATATGATTTTTGACCTATAAAGGCTTTGGATTTGCGACTACTGATAGGTATCATGTGGTTTTCTGCCAAAATTCTTCATCAGATTCCTTTTCCATCTTCATCACAAGTGTCACTTGATTAAGATTTGTATCCTCTATTAATAGAGGTTCAATCCACCCTTCTGATTTCCATACCTCAAGAATTGTTGGGAAGCCAGAACCAGCATTATCTCCAAATCCTACTAATCTTAACATTATCTGCATATGAGGATTCCTTGACTTTGAGTTACCTCCACGATAAATATCTTCTAGAGGAAGTAAAACTTCCTCGTGTATCAACCACGAAAAAGGGTGATACCCAAAAGTATCACCCTACAGACTATATATCTATTCTCCTCTACTTGTAATCAATTATTATTTCTGCCAAGAATCTTAGACATTCCTGTTGCCACAAAAAGATATACAACCATATTAACTACTGATTTAAGAAGAAGTCCTGGTGCTGAAGCTAATCCTGCTGCAAAGTTGCCTGCTATTATTGCACCAAATACAACATATCCTAATGTCATGAAAAGTAATGTAACAACTGCACCAACAATTCCTTTTACTGAAATAACCTTACATCTGTCAAACTTACTTTTCATATTACCAAATATTGCACATGCTATTATTGGCATGATTGTCTTTATTATAAGTGTTGGAACTGCCCATACTGCAAATCCAGTTAATATATCTGCCATTGCAGAACCGATTCCTCCTGCGAGTGCGCCAACAACTGGTCCGAAGAAAAATGCACATATAAGTATTACGCTGTCTCCCAAATGTGCATATCCCAAAGGAATAGGAATCTGCACCACCATTGTTGCAACACATGTAAGTGCCATAAATACTGCTGTTACACACATCTGTGTTACAGTAATATGAAATCCTTCTTTCTTAATCCCCTGCTGTACTAACTGTGTCTGTTGTGCTTCCATTTTATCTGCCTCCTATATCAACATACTTTAATTGCACATAAGAATAACAGATAAAGTGACATGTGTACATTGTCATTTTGAGTTAAATTTATATGGTCAGATTAAGTTATTATTCCCCTTCTTTACATAATAACATCTGGTTCCATATATTGTTTTTGTTTTATTCAACCCATTATGTACAATTGTTTTACTAAAATTATATCTTGCTATATTTATTATCCCTCAGTTAATCTTATTCTCAAAATCCTGTAACTCATGAAAAATCCCATCTATATAAACGGTTGTATCTTCCACTCTATACAACATAAAATATCTATGGAATTTAAAGGATATCCTTCTATATCCTAAACTTCTCAATTTTTCGTTATCACATAATTTTAAACTTTCTGCGACCTCTGCTAATATATCTTTAGTATATTCAAAATCATCAAGGAGACTTCCTGCTGTCTGCTGATTCTTTTTTTCATATAAGATGTATTCAATATACTCTTGCATATTTTCTTTAGCATCATTAGTAACAACCACTTTATATGCCATACTTTGTCCTCATATCTGCAACAAAATCACCTGCTTCTGAATATTCTCCATTCTTTGACTGATTTCTTGACTTTGCTAATCTGTCAAGAACTTCCTTTTCCGAAATAGCAATGTAAGGATTAGCTGCCACTTTCTTTATCTCAAATGGAAATCCATTATTAGCAACTGCCTGTGTTAAAAACATTCTTATAGCCGTTGTAGTATCTGTTCCTAATTCTCTAAATAAATTATCTGATTTAATCTTCAAATCGTCATCCACTCTTACTTGAATTGTACTTGACATAAAAAATACCTCCATATTCATATAGCACACTATTTTAATGCTACATCATTACAAATGTAATATATCACAATACATTATGTTTTTCAAATATTTATGCTATAATAAACAGACATATTACGCACCACAAACAAGGAGTCACATTTTATGAAACCCAAATCAGATTTAAGCAGACAATTATATGAATTAATGCTGCAAAGAGGTTATGAGAAAAATTTCTGTGATATTGTCACTAAGAATCTCAATACTGATTTCACTGCCAGCCGCATGATTGGTTATCTCTATCATTACGACCACCCTCCTGTTGAGGAGATAGCTGATGAAATGATTTCCATTCTAAGCGACAGAAACCGTATCATGCAGAAAAAAGAGCTTGAAGAAACTAATGCCAGGTGGAACGATTTTCTGCTCCACGGCTTTAACAACGAAGAAGAGGAAGAATAGACTGAATCTATTCTCCCTCTTCTTTCTTAATCAATTCATCCATAAGCTCTTTATAATCTGAGGCTTCAAGCGGAAGTTCTACTTTTATGCCTTTGCATGCTGAATAATAGGCACTGGCACACAACATGAGTGAATTAATTCCCTCACTACCCTTAATGGTCAGATAAGACTCATCACCTTTAAGCACCGCATTTGCAAAGTTTTCAAATAACTGTGCATATGGCTCAGATGCCTTCTCGAACTGTATAGTTTCCTCTGTAAATGTCATATTCTGCCTTGAGTTGACTTCTTCGTTCTTGATATACTCACATACATCTCTGTGTCTTGTAATGGTGAGCGTGTCGTCTTCCAGAAGAATTCTTGCCTTCGTTCCTATAATCTCAAGTCGCTCTTCGTGACAGGCTTCGCCTGTGGATAGTATAAATGTGCCTGTCTTTCCATTGTCGTATTCCATAACGATAGTAGCCTCATCATCTACTATAAAGTCGTTGTATTTTCCAAATGGAATCGCTGCAAAAAGTTTCTGTGGCATTCCAAACAGGTACTGATACATATCAAGAATATGCTGTCCCTGATTGATAAGTGCTCCACCGCCTTCACCTGCAAAGCTGCTTCTCCATGAGCCAGATTTATGATAGTATGAGGTTCTTAAATATCGTGAATTAATAAGACATACTCTCTTTATATCTCCTAATTCACCATTATCTATCATCTGCTTAATCCTGATGTATTTAGGGTAAAGCCTCTGATGAAATATCATTCCATATATTCTGCCACTTTCACTGGCAGCCTTCTGCATTGCAAGTGCTTCACCTACATCTGCCGCTGCCGGCTTATCACATAACACTGCTTTTCCCTTTGCAAATGCTTTCAAAGCCAGTTCTTTATGAGTTTTATGAGGAGTTGCTATAATAACTGCATCATAACATGATTCTCCTGTCTCAAATAATTCTTCTGCACTCCTGAATATCCTTGCATTATCACCATCAGTATTAACAAGTGATTCGCCCCATTCAATAAGTTCATCTCTTCTTATAACCACAGCTGATAATTTCATATGCGGAACTTCTCCCGCTGTTATCATTCTGGCATATTTCTTTCCAACACTTCCTACACCTATAAGTGCCACCTTTAACAATTCTTTCTGCATACCATGTACCCCGTTTCATTATATTAACTATGCACTACTTCTCCTGTTTCCACAGCCTTCTTCAGTAAGATGGCGGCATACGCATCTGCAAGGGCATCCTCCATACTATATGGTGCAGACGCATTTCCTCTGCTATACTCTGCCGTATTCTTCATCATCACTGCGATTGCTGTTTCATCTTCTGACAGACCACACAATCCAAATTCCGGCTCATATATAATCTTATTATTAAATGAAATTTTCTTAATTTCACGAATCTTCTCAAAATTAGGATTAGAATTTCCTGTATTAATCACATGGGAATCCGTTATGATTCTGCCAGTCTGACCTTCATTATTCTCATCAAGATAATATACACAGTCATCAACAAGCTCACCTCTTACACCCTGAACTTTAAGCGTATTCTTCCTGATTGGTGACCTGTACTGCTCCGAATCAAAATCATACCATGCCACTTTCCCGCTTTCGAATTCAAATGTGGCGACGCATCTTTTCTTTCCTGCAATCCTGCCATCAGTGAACTTATCATATCTTGTAAGAGTCTGTGTTGTAGGAAACTCATATGTCTTAGCTGAAACTGTATACTTCTCTCCCGGATTAACTCCAAGAAATGCTCTTATAAGACTTATTCCATGATATTCATGCGCCAGTGACACATTTACACAGCTGACATCACCAATAATTCCTTCATTAATAAGCTTTAATGATGCTTTAATATTAGGATACTCCCTGTACTGTTCAGCAACCACCTGTTTTTTACCACATTTGTAATAAGAATACAGTTTATTGAGCGAATCCGTATCAAGTGCCGCCGGAGTCTCTGATAAAACAGTTATTCCACGGTCAAGCCATTCCATTGAAACATCACATATTGCATCCTTCTTAACAGCCACAACTGCAAAATCCGGTTTATATGCCACGCATTCTTCTATAGATGTAGTTGTATGTATCTGATACTGACCGGCAATTAAGTCCGCTTTCTCCTGCGTCCTGCAATACATCGCGTCAAGACTGAATATCTCTGGCAGTGCCTTTGCTACACGTACATAATATAAGGCCCGCCAGCCTGAACCGATTATAATAAAATGATATTTTGCCATGTGTGCCTCCCATTTGTTATATCTATTCCCCATATTCCGTCAGAGGCCAGCAGCCTCCATCAGTAATACGATAATAGCTATCTGTATCAGTGTCAACCATTAACACTGGTATAAAATTCTTTTCCTGTGTCCAGACATATTGCTGCAAGCCTTCCACCCGGCAGATATGCGCCACAGTCAATATCCATATGATTATTCTTTCTGTACACATAGCCTGGTCTGGGATTGTCCTCAATATATCTTGTTGGTGTATGCCCTGTGACAGTTATTACATCATCAAAATATCTGACATCATAATCCACCCTTGACCATACAAGCTCATCAAGTGAATAATCATCAATATCCCTCTTAATATCGAAATTGCCAAGTCCTCCATGCACAAGAAGATACCTCTGTCCATTAACCTCTACCTTCTCGTACCATGAAAAATCTGCCACATAATCAAGCACATCTTTTCTTGTCTCATTATCCAGCTTACTCAGCTCATCAGTGGTTGCAATCCCGCCATTTCTCTGCCATGCATAAAGCTTCTGGAACATATCGTCACTAAACTTTTCTGCAAATTCTTTGACAGAATTCTCATCTTTTACTTCCTTAATAAGAACCAACATACATTCCAGCATCATCTGTTCATGGTTGCCTGCTATAGGTATAACATTTGGCATTTCCATCATCTTAAGGAGCGTCTTTACCGGGTTCTTTCCTCTGTCAACAACATCTCCCAGCACATACAATATATCTTCATCCGAAAAATGTATCATATCCAGCAGTTCCATAAACTTCCCATATTCACCATGAATATCCGATATCACATATGTCGCCATATATTCCCTCCGTATGCTATTTATTAATTATTTCCTGCAATGTACGTGGCTCATAATTCATATACGGCATCATGCAGCCAACATTGTAAGCCCTTGCAAGCTCAGGACATTTCACAGAATTCTGGATATTCTTAAGATTAAGCTGTCGTAAACATTCCTGAAAAAATGTATCTTCTGGCGTGTTATGCGTATGTCCATACAAATGTATTGTTCCCCTGTGCTGCCCATTCCACATAAGAATAGGATAATGGCTCAATACCAGCTTGTACGCTTCCTGACCTATATGGTCTGTAACCTCCTTGTAAGCGCATATTTCCTCAAACAGATTCTTATACCTCAAATCGGAAACATCGTCATGATTACCCTTCACAAGAATTTTTCTGCCCTTTAACTGTGATACTAGCGCAATAAGCTGTTCCTGTGTTCCGCGCATGGCAATATCGCCAAGAATATATACATTGTCTCCATTAGTAACTTTTCTGTTCCATTTTTCCTTCATATACTCGTGCATCTCATCAAGTGACTCAAATGGACGGTTATCAAAGTTATTGCCTTCTTTTGTCACATTCTTGTGGAAGAGATGCATATCACTAATATAATAGTTCATTCACCCAATCCCCCTTAAACCGAATATTTACTGTTTAATGATCTTATCTTATCTTTTATATCATTGCGCAGACTCTCTGGTTCCAGCACTTCCACCAGCTCGCTGTATTGTAATGCCCAATGTGCCATACCGTATGGAGAACATTCTACTCTCACAATATCATCATATGGTGGTGTGTCCTCTGTCCTGATATATCTGAATGAATCGCCAAACCAGTCATGTAAAAATGTATAGCCTGGTCTTACTCTTTTCTTAGGATTGTCAGTACATTTTTCACTTTTAATTCTCAATGTGACAGAAACTGGCTTGTCAAATGACATATTAAGGTGCTTTAACTGAAAGTCATCCGACCATTTGAGAGGCAGATTAACAACATTTTTCTTTGGAATGCGTGGTATTCCCTTAATGTGAAGCCTGTCTTTCCTTTGCGGAATCTCAATATCAGTCATTAGGTCAATTCTCCATATCGACATATAAATCTGCAAGGCTGGATATTCTTTAGCTGCAAGCAGATAATAACGTCCACCGCTTGCAACAATGTAGTACGGACTCAGTTCATCTTTCTCTTCACGGACTGGCTCAAGCTTTTTCTCATAAGAATATCCGTTAAACCTGAAGCTTATTCTCACATTATCATCAATTGCCTTCTGTATAATACTGAGATTATTTTTAAGAAGCTCCCTGTCAGCAAGCTCCGGTTCCTGAACCTTACATATATGTCTTGGCGTTCTCTTATAGAATTCGGTTGTCATGTTATCCTCAACCTTCCTGATAAGCTCCTGCGCCGCCACTGAATTCAGTGTCCTTGTAGCAAGAATTCCCTCAATGATACTATCTACTTCCTGCTCTGAAAATGTCCTGTTATAATATAGATTTTTTATATGCATTACATTATCCATATAAGAGCTATATTCCTCTATATCATCCCGTTCATATCTTTCCTCATCGCCATAGAATTTCTTGAAATCATCAAAATACAGCTTCCATTCTGACTCTGGTTTATATTCGATTCCCTGAGCATCGTCGCCATCATCAGTATTAACATCCTGATTAATGTCTTCCTTAAGATTCATAATATGAGCCATATCTTTTATAAGTCTGTTAACAGTCTGCTTATCGCCGATATATGCTCTTACCCTTTTATCATTTCTCATTCTGGCAATACTTGTCGGATGATTCCTGTCTGTATGATTTCTCAGATAATCCCATATCTTATACATACGTTCAAAGCGCGTTGGTTTATTGGTTTCTCTGCCTGCCATAACCTGCCTCCCATCATTAATAATATCAGGTATATTTATCTCCTATTATAATAACACATTGGTAGGTTTTTTCCACCTTATTCGATTAAAATTGAATTTGTGATTAAATATTTATGGTGTATCTCTAAATGATTGTAATATTGCAATTATTTCTTCACGGTCTTTGTCTGTTAGACTGCCATTAGCCGGTGTCCAGATTAATGTTGCATTAGGGCAGTCAAACATACACCATATCATAACTCTCATTCCCGAATACCCAATTGTATCTTTCATGGCATTTTCTTCTGGAATTATTGCATACATTTCTGGTCCATCATCATATATGGTCTGTCCTCCTGTCAATCCATCTAATAATTGTGTTTCCTTAATTTTTACAATCCAGAAATTCTCCCCCGGATTATATCTTGATTTTGATATTGGGGTGACAGTTGCTTCAAAATATTGTTTTCCATCACCATACATTTGATTACCATATATTGATTTCTTATGCGAACTGGCATCAAATTCTAATTTAGCTCCATTTTCATTTTCCAGCACTACATACTCGCCACTACTCACTCTCTCCTTAGTCACAATCCAGTTATTTGGATAATCAAAGTAAAATGTTGTCTGCTCCGGATAATACTCAGCCAGCCTTGTCTTATATGTATTAAGTGAACCAGATTTCTTCACGTCACTTTCCTGACTAGTCAGCTGTTCCTTTGTTGGTGCCTCTGTGACAGTTTCATTTTCAGTTGTTTTCTCCTGCTCTGCCTGTTCGCTATATGTACATTCTTTCACATACTGTTTTGTTCCGTCAGGAAGCTTTTCGTAATGTATTGTCTCAGGCTCTCTGATTTTGTCAAATTTCAATTCTAATCCCATTCCCATCTTGCTAAGAAGAGATTTCTTATTATTAAACTTTACATCTTCATTACCAGCACTTACTTTGAATACTGGAGAATTGATACTGATATCTGAACATATCTGTCCATTAGTTCTTCTTGTAATCTTTCCATCTGCCTCAGCACCCATATCAAGTTCTATGTCTATAAGCGGAATTGTTCTTGCTGCAACCACCATTGGAGCTGTTCTGAAAAATAAACCCATTTCCCCTTCCGCTTCTACAGCTATCTGTGATGATTTTTGTCCCATTGTCGCTTTTGTCCCTTTTCCCTTCTCATAAGAAACTCCCGAATGAAAAGGTATCTCCGCCTTAAGTGACAATGAACCGTCAAGCTCTGGTACTACATATAATGATACACTTACAGACACAGCCGCACCCCCTATAGGCTTTGGAATCTCACATATCAGAATTCCTTCCGAAAGTTCTCCCTCAATTGAACTACTGATTTCAGAATCTATATCAACTCCAACTGATGCATATTTAAGTCCATCCTTAAGCGTATACTTAACCTGTGCGCCGACACTTATATTATTAACATCCCATTTTACAGAAAAATTCTCACATTTCTTTTTAAACCTATGCTTAACCGGCAGCTTATAATATGCCCCTGTATTATTATCCTGCAGTTTAACCTCAAGCTCACTATTATCATTTTGAGAGACTTCTATTCCGAAGCCTTTTGACTTGATATTGCCCGACACATTTGCTGCCATTTCAATCACAGGTTTTCCATAAGAAACCTCAACATTATCTCTTCCATAATAATCAATAATATCATCCAGTGTAAGACTTTCAAAGTCTGATAATATCAGGGTATCAAACACATCATCAATTTCAGGATTTTCCAGTGAAAATGCTCCATTTCCAGCATCTTCACTTATTTTCTCTGATACTTTCAACCCCTTATAATCAAATATTATCGTGTCACCCTTTTTCAAATTCTTTGCCGCTTCTGGGTCTAGCTGTATAGTATTATCATCTTCCTTATAATCCTTTATATCAAAATACTCAAGCTGCTTTACATTATCGTTATATTCTACATTTTCAACATCATCTGGCCAGAATTCCCCATAATATAATTCGTCAAACTTATCCAGAACATTATCTGCTTCTTCATCTGAGAATCCCTTATTCAGCGAATCCTCTGCAATAAGTTCTTTATCAACAGCAAGTTCCATATTAGTCTTATCAGATATATCATCATCTGTTCCAAGATATATCTGCATCTTACTCTCGCCCATTGCCCTCATTGCAGAAAGCGCTATAAATTCTCCCGACGCTATGTCATCATTATTAAATTCATCATTATCTGTAATGTAGCCATAGTCGCTGGCAGCTTTTCTGTAGTCATCAGCTTCAACCGATGTCTTCCCACATAACTTCTTAAGCCATTCATAACAGGTTATATCACCATCTTTTGTTACCTCTGCCTTGCATGTCACATTTATATCATCACTATTTTTCTTCTCTGGCGACTTACTTAACACGACACCTGTAATTATTGCTGCGATAAGTATTGCTGCCGCTGATATTCCTATTATTAATTTCTTCTTCATTATGTATCCCCTGTGTAATTATATTATTTCTTATGAAACCATCCAATAAAATTGCCCATCTTGTCAAATGCTTCAACAGTTCCTGAATCAGAACTACTGCCTCCACCTAATGAACAGATAAAGAGGAAAATTATTCCTACTACTATAATAGTTGCCAGGCCAATACCTAGTCCAATAATATTTTCCAGTATTAGAATTGCCAATGGCATAGCTGCGCATGTAATCAAGGCACTTATTGCAAATGAAAAGACAGCATATCTTCCATTGCTTATCATTAAAACTACTATAAACAATACTATTGCAACGCCTGCAATTATCAGGAATATCTTAAGATTATCCCTGATGCTGTTTACCCAGTTATCAACCATCCTGCCGGCATAATCCCAGTCAATCAGTTCATTGTCTGCCTGTTCATAGTACATTTTTTCTATCTTCTTATACTGATTATATTTGACAAGCAGCCATGTTCCTGAAACCCCCATCAATATAAAATCAATTATGGCAAGAATCCATTTCCATATCTTTCCTTCAAACACAAGCATTAATAATGCTATTACAATCTGAACTATCAGTATAATTCCAAGTGCCTTATGCACTCCATTATTAGCAATTATATGTACTGTTCCTTTAGAAAAGCTTGCTCCAACTCCATCAAAAAATCCAGTTTCTGAATTCTTTATTGCTGCTATTGCCTTTGGATATCCTCCCTCAGCTATAAACATGATATACGCCACAATTGACATTACACCTATTACGATACCAAACACCCATGATATTGTTTTCGACAATGTTTCTAATGGTTTCTCAACAAATGCATTTAAATAATCATCAATTAAATCTGCTATCCAATTTATAAATCTTCGCATTTTGTTCCTCCTCATACTTAACTTATAATTTCATTTAATCTTTAGATGATGCCTTATAAACTATTTCGCCCCCTTTCTTGCTAATCTCATAATTTCTATGACCTATGCTGTAATTAGCAGACATCTCATTTATTTCTGATAAATATCTGTCAACGGTAACAAGTTTTTCCTCCATCTCAAGCCTGCTCAGATCAGATTCTGAACTGTCTGATATAATCGAATCCACCTTAACTCCAAACAATTCTGAAAATCTGCATAAAGTATCTACTGACGGCACACTCCTCCCACACTCTATATTAGAAATTGCTGAAGCCGTAAGCCCAATATCCCTCCCAAGTTGTTCTTGTGTAATACCTCGTTCCGTTCTTAATTTTGAAATATTAATTCCTATCTTTTCTGTATTCATGCCTGTTTTTTCCTATTATCGTATACTTAACCATTATATAATTATTTATGCTTTCCCGACATTTTCAGATACTTATAGAGCACAACTGTCAGTGTGATTTTCGCAACTCTCTCGCTCATTATTAATTATAATATTGAAAAAGTAGGCTTTTTCCACCTTATTCGAGTTATAACAAAATTTCATCAGAAAAATTCCAATCAAAAAGAGCCGGTAAAGTAACATGTACTTATACCGGCTCAAATATATTCATATTATACCTGATGGTTCTACCTATTTCTGATTAGTGCTGATTCCTACCCCTCAATATACACTTCCCCTTTAACTCTCCTGTCATATATATCCCCAAGCCACCTCATAATTATCTCCTTCGGTGTCTCAAAAGGTGTCCTGTGACTCAACATGAAATGCTTTGCTTTAACATTTTCCAATACGGCAATTTCTTCCTTTAGCACACCTGCATTATACAGGTTATGTCCGCATTTCTGCATAGCATATAATGCATCTCCAAGAAAGCACCACTCTTCGTTTACTTCCAACGCAACACAGCCCTTTGCATGGCTTGAAGGCAGTGGAAATATGTGAAGTGACACATCTCCGTCCTGAATATATATGCCATCTTCTACGACTGTTCCCATGTCAGTGTGCCTATGGGTATACTTTCCCTGATACACCTCATCAACGCCCATACCCGGAAGATTACCGATATGATCCTCGTGAAAATGTGATAAGATAGCATTAACTTTTCTTCCATTGCTATATGTGTCTATTATCGCAGGAATGTCTGGATGATTACCAACATCATACAACCATAATGCATCCTTTCCCTCAATCATCACGACATTAGCTGACAATGGGTTCTCTGTAGGTGATATATACGATATTAAATTATTAATTGCAACAACTCTACATTCATCCATTCTTTACTCCAGAAACTCAACATGTCCATCCTCAAGATGGTACACTGCTCCTATAACCTCAAGACCTTTTTCTTCCAGAAGCTTCATATCCGTGTTCTCCTCTATCACCTTAACACTGTGTTTTACATTGAGACATGTTGCAATATACTCATCTTTCTCTTCCTTAATAGCTTCCCTGATATCGTCAGTTATATACTTGATATGTCCGTCAGGATCATGCTTTATTGCCGCTTCAACTGCACCGCAATGATTATGCCCAAGTACAACCACCAGCTTACAGTCAAGATGGTCTGCTGCATATTCAATACTTCCAAGCTGATGCGAATCCACTACATTTCCTGCCACGCGGATGACAAAAAGTTCCCCTATTCCCGCTGAGAATATTGCTTCCGGTACCTGCCTTGAATCCGAACAGCACAGAACAATCGCATATGGGTGCTGACCATTCTTTAGGGTTTCAACTCGTCTTTCCAATGAAACATCTCCCGGATTGCTTGTAGCATTAATAAATCTTTTATTACCCTCTATTAATCTTGACTTTGCTTCACTTGCTGGTATTGACATATTATTCCGCCTTTCACAACTTACTTTCCTACAGTTTAACAGAATTTTACCCATATTAAAACCCCGTCTGCAATATACCACATATGATATATAACAGGCGGGGCTGATTATTTTATTCTAAATCATATCAAGTTTTGTGTTACTTAAATGCTTTTAGAGAATTTTTTGATTTTGCAACAGTCATTCCAATAGCTAATCCGGATACTGCCATTAACATAATAAGAATTCTCATATCAGATGAATCTCCTGTTGGCACTACATCAACTGAACTATCTGGAACATCTTCTCTGTCATCTGTATCTTTATTAATATCATCATTACCATTATTAATGTCATTATCTGGTACATCAATAACTTCTCCTGTTACACCCTTGTAATCTACGCTTACAGAATGAATAGTAACTCTGTTACCAGACTTTCCTGCACCAGATGTACCTGTATGCTGGAATCCTATTCCACTGTAACTGTTTACTTCATTCTCAAATACATGGCTTAAATGTACCTCATGAGGCATGATACTGCTTGCTGAGTCCTGAGATGATGTTGTTGTAACATCTGCTGTAAATGTATTGCCAGTCACATCAAGCTTAATTGTGCATCCTGGAAGAAATGCTGTTGATATGACTGAATCCTCAAGCGGAATTGCAACTCCATTCTTATATTCCATCAATGTAAATGTACATGACTTAGCTGCAAAGCTACTAAGGGCCGGATCACTTATAGATGGTACTCTGGCAATTCTTAAGCCATAACCAGTCATTGTTTTTGCATCATATTTGAAATAGATATCTATGAACTGTTTAGCACTACCGAAGCCCTGTGCTCCTGTTTTATGAGGAGAAAGAGTCAATGTCATTGACATATCTTTTCGTGCAGTATCATCAACATATACAAGTCTTGCACCCTGTGTAGTTGTCTGAAGTCCCGTAGTTCCTGATGCGCCTGATGCTCCCTGTGCGTATGTATATGGAAGCTCCCCTGAAACAGGCTTATATGCTTTGTCACTCCACTCTCCACCTTCTCTGTATTCAGCAGGCAGATAGAATCCTCCATACCAATTACCAGCTTCAAGTGTGTTTTTCCATTCATAATTATTCTCTTCTGTATCATTCTCAGCTTCAATATATGCAAGATGCTCAAGATCAACATTATATGACTGTTTCTGTTCATCTGCTACATATGCTGACTTGATAAGTTCAGAAGCTGCAGTAAATACTGAACTGTCTTCTACTGAATTCGAACGCTTTGGTATAACTTCACAGATAATATAATGATTAACATCATCTAAGCGGAGTACATATGAAGAGTATGGCTTAGCATCACTATCTACATATGTTGTCTGTGCAACGAGGACTTTATCTGTTCCTTCTTTGTCTGTAGCACGATACCAGTTAATTATACTTTCGTCTGCTGCTTCACTATTATCTGTAAATGCATATGTTACATTAATCATTCCATTCTCAGGTGCTGATAAAACAGGTTTTTCTGATAATACAGGTGCCTCAAATATCTTAGGAGTAACTGTAAAATGTAATACTTTCTTCATTCCGTTGGTTGCTGTTGCAACAAGACAGCCTTTCTTATTGTCTAATGTTGAATTGTCACCCTTTACTATTACAGTACCATCAGCCTGTGGTTCAATAACAAGCGTATCGTCTTCAGTACTCCATGTTACAGTCTTGTCATTGCCACCAAGAACAACAGGCGTAACCTGAAGTGAATCAGAAACATTTCCCTGAAGTACCGGAACAACATCCTTAGCAATTCCTGGATAGTCAAACTGGATATTCCATGCACCGGTTGGCATATAATCCTTCTGATTTAACGGATCCCATTCATCATAACCCGCACCATTTAAGAGATTATATATATTATATTCCCCATTATACTTAAATGCTTTCATCTGCTCTCCATCAGGAGTTACTGATAAATCTGTATAATCAGGACTGATTGTCAATGGCTGTCCATTAAGAGTATTATTAGAAACAATCTGTCTTATATCATCAGAAAAATTACTCTGTTTCCATTCCATACCAGTCATGTCGCCCTTAAAATCACAGTCAATAAAAGCAAACGGTTTTGTATTCTTACATAATGTAATTGTTTTATTATCTGATAACTGTGTTGTAAATTCACAGCCTAAGAATGCCTGCATATAGAATGATGCCCCACCACAAGGAGTATTAGAAAACAGGCTAAACGTACAATTTTCAAATATCGTTATATAACCGGTTCCAAGCGAATCATCTGTACACTCAAGATGACAATCTTTTATAAGAGAACGCTTAGGTCTGTCATCTCTTGAGAAAAGATTAAGTCTTGATATAATGTTACAATTTTCAAAGAACCATTCATCCATATCTGTAATGCCAGGAACTTTAGTAACAGCCTGTGCCTGTGTAACAGCTTCCTGTCTCTTAGTATGATTCTTAGTAGTATCTCTTTCATACACTAGATCTACATTACAATAATTTCCGATTGTAAGGTCTTTTGCATGAAATCCGTCGCCTACACCAATTGTGTTAAAGTTACCATTAGCTCCTGCATTCTGTCCTCTGTCTGATGCAATTACTACATCATCACGATTACCAGTCATTCCTACAAGTGTTATATAAGCCTGTGGAATTATAAGACCTATAAGATCATTCTTATCACGATCTTCTGTCTTAGTATAATCGTCAGTCCAATATACATCCGGCTCAAGATAAATAATTGTTGGATTATCCTTTGTGCCAGGAATTGCATTAGCTACTGCTTCCTGAAGTGTCTTATATGAATATCCGCTTGAAGAAGCTAAATTTTGATTTACATATAATGCATGCTCTGAAAGAGTAATTGATTCACCATTATAGTAAATCGTCTGTGTATCATCGGCTTTCGTAAATGTAAGAGAGCCAATACCAGAACTAGTGAAGATGAGTGCAAAAGCCATCAAAAATGCGATAAAGGCCGATGCATGTTTCTTGTGTCTTAGCATATTCTATTCCTCCGTTCATTGTGATTATGAACCCATTATATCCAGATTGTACTAATATAAATACAAAAAAACAGTTCAAAAATCATAATAAAACGAAAAAACAGCATTTTCACATTATTTCTCTAAAAGCCACGCAATCTCTTCCTTATAAGGAGGCTCTTTCTTATCAGTTCCTTCAACTGCTACCCATGGGGTCTCAAGAATCTTAGGAACATCTAAGAATCTTTCATCATGGACAAGTCTGTGAAGAGTCTCATATCCTATATTTCCTTTATCAATGTTGGCATGTCTGTCCTTATGCGCTCCAAGTGGATTCATGCTGTCATTGATATGAAATACCGCTATCTGGTCAAGACCAATCACCCTGTCAAATTCTGCAAATACTTCATCATAATGATTAACTAAATCATAACCAGCATCATTAACATGGCATGTATCAAAGCACACTCTCAATCTGTCCTTCTTGTCGACGCCGTCATAGATTGCCTTAAGCTCTTCAAATGTCCTGCCTATCTCGCTTCCCTTGCCAGCCATTGTCTCAAGTGCAATATATACATCATCATTGTTCTGGTTAAGCACTGTATTAAGTCCTTTGATAATCTGTGCGGTTCCGGCTTCAACTCCGGCATTGACATGGCTTCCCGGATGAAGCACCATTATATGGCTTCCCATGGCAGCAGTCCTTATAATTTCTTTTTCAAGAAATTCAACAGCAAGCTCATAAGTCTCCGGCTTAATTGTATTTGCAAGATTGATTATATAAGGTGCATGTACAATAATCTCCTCTATCCCATGTTCCTTAGCATACTTCCAGCCAGCTTCTATATTAAGCTCACTTATTTCTTTTCTTCTTGTATTCTGTGGCGCACCTGTGTATAACATAAATACATTAGCCCCATAAGAAACTGCTTCCTTCGCAGATGCAAGAAACATTTCCTTACCTGCCATTCCCACATGACTTCCAAGCTTTATATTTGACATATATGATTCCTCCAATATTTAACCTGCATAATTTATTATCTGTCGGGTTAGAAATTCCAAACGAATTAATTTTAATATTGCAATACTTATGTGTCAATGCACAACATATGTATACTTGCATACTGATAAATGTCATTACCACTTTCATTCATTTTCAGTCAAATTCATTCATAATTTACATTTATCGTATTGACATTTATACAGCTTATTGATATAGTACTAAAGTACCGATTTTGTGGTACTTATATAACAATTATTTTATAAGGTGAGATATGAAAATACACAAACACGGAAAACATATAAAAACAATCAATACGGTTATTGAAAGCTGTCTTCTCATTATTCTTATTGTTCTTGTTGCAATAATGATGGTTCTTATAGGAAAATTACAGGGAACTGCCAGAGTTATTAACTATACCGGTCTTGTCAGAGGTGCTACTCAAAGAGAAGTCAAGCTTGAAATCACTGGTAATCCTAATGATGAGCTCATTGATTATCTTGATGGAATTCTTGAAGATCTTAAATATGAAGATGGCGATTATAATCTTGTCAAGCTTGATGACAATGATTATGAAAAAAAGCTTGATACACAGATTGCTTTCTGGATTTTGCTAAAGAACGAAATATATAAAGTCCGTGAATATGGTTATGAAAATACTTATATTGTAAATCTCAGTGAGGAATACTTCCAGCTTGCTGACCAGACTGTTTCTGCTGCTGAAAAATATTCTGAAAGAATTGCCTGCAATATAAGATTATTTGAAACATTTACAGCAATAGATATGGTCATTATAATTATATATATAATTAATCATTCCATTCATGCAATCATAATTACCAAAAAGAATAAACAGCTTGAAAAGCAGGCATTTCTTGACCTGCACACAGGTCTTCCTAACAAGAGTAAATGTGAAGAAATATTCAGAACCTCGCAATTTATTACTGATTCTACTGCATGTATTATGTTTGACCTCAATAATCTTAAGAAGGCTAATGATACACATGGTCATTCCGTTGGTGACCAGTTAATTCTTAATTTTGCAAGACTTTTAAGAAATGCTGTTCCTTCTAATGATTTCGTTGGACGATATGGTGGTGATGAATTTATTGCCGTAATGTATAACACTACTAAGGATGAAGTTACAGATATGCTCAGACAGCTTGACAAAGAAATATCCGAATTTAATGAACTTGGAAAAGCTTTTAAGATAAGTTATGCTCATGGTTGTGCATTTTCTTCTGATTATGAGAATTGCACATTAAGGACTCTCTTTGATAAAGCAGATAAAAATATGTACAATAACAAACAGGCAGAGAAAGCTGGCAGATAGCCGCTTTCTCTGCCATTTTTAATAATACATATCTATCAATTTATTTATTAATATTTCCCATGTGCTTTTATGACAAATGTATGATAGAATATAGAAATGACTTTACTATATTAACCCAGACATTGTATACATGGAGATAAATAACATGAATAATTATAAACGCGGACTAATAACCGGCATACCTATTGCACTTGGATATCTGTCAGTTTCTTTTACCTTTGGAATTATGGCTGTATCCTTTGGCCTTAGCTGGTGGCAGGCCGTTCTCATATCTATGACAACAGTAACCTCTGCCGGACAGTTTGCAGGAATCGGCATTATGATTCATCCAGGACAGTACATTCAGATGCTTATATCACAGATTACTATTAATATAAGATATTCTTTCATGTCTATATCAATCGGACAGAAAGCCGACAGCCGTTTCAGTGGCATATACCGCTGGCTTCTCGGTTTCTTTATAACTGATGAAATATTTGCAGTAGCAACTAAGGAAGATGAAATCAAGCGCAGCTATTTTGCAGGACTTGCTACCCTGCCTTATCTTGGCTGGGCATTTGGCACATTTATTGGTGCTATTCTTGGAAATATTCTTCCAGACCGCCTTATGAGTGCTTTAAGTGTTGCAATCTACGGAATGTTCGTTGCCGTGGTTGTTCCAGAGATGAAGAAAGCACGCCCCGTCCTGATTGTCGTAGTCATTGCAGTTATACTTAGCTGCATATTCTACTACATACCGCTTCTTTCTAAGATTTCCAGCGGTATAACAATAACAATTGTTGCTATCACAGCTGCCATTATCGGTTCAATATTCTTTCCGGTATCTGATGAAGCTGATAACAGCAATAATTAATCTTATTGGAGGAACTTATGAAAAACAGTATTTTCTTTATATATCTGCTTATACTTGCAGGCACAACCTACCTTATAAGAGTTATACCTTTCACTGCAATTAAGGAAAAGATTAACAACCGCTTTATCCGTTCTTTTCTTTATTACATACCTTATGCAGTTCTTACAGCAATGACAATTCCTGCAATATTCTATGCAACCAGCTGGTGGGTTGGTGCAGCTGCAGGACTTTTGACAGCCGTAATATTTGCTTTGAAAGGCAAAGGTCTTACAACTGTTGCAATAGCATCATGTGTGGCAGTATTTCTTGTAGAACTTATAAGATTTTAATTCTTCTTTCCAATATATGATTCATATAAACTGTAATCACTATTAACAATAAGTTCTTCTGGGAACTGTGTATCTTCTATAACCTTATAGGCTCTGTCAAATTCACATATTCCCTCCTTTATATGTGCATCACTTCCTATAGATATGCAGACTCCTAATTCCTTACATATGTTAAGCATCTTAACATCATTCTCAAAAGCTCCCTGTCTTGGGCCATCCGGATTCAATGATGTATTATTAAGTTCAAGAAGCACATGCTTTTCCTTAGCGGCCTTTACAAGCTTTTCATAATCGACAGGATACCTTGAATCATCAGGGTGTCCTATAATATTAACATATGGATTATCCATTGCTTTAATTAATGCATTCGTATTCTGCTCTATACTTCCGGGCTTGATACATGGAATATGAAGGCTTGCTATTACAACATCACAGCCCTTAAGTCCATATTCTTTAAGATCAATATTTCCATCATAGTCCATAATATTGGCTTCACAACCCATATATATCCTGACACCACATTTTTCTCTTGGAATTATCCTCATATTAGAAAAATATAATATACCTGCGCTTCCCGGCATCTTGGGTGCATGGTCAGTTATCGCAAGGTGCGTAACTCCTATACCTGCTGCGTAAGCTGCCATCTCATCAATTGTGTTATATGCATGACCGCTTACAAGTGTATGAGTATGTGTGTCTATTGTGTATTTCATAATTAAAGCTCCTGATTACCTGTTCTTTCTTTTACATAATTCTCCAGAACATTAACAGTTTTCTCTATTCCCAGAGGACTGCTGTTGATACACATGTCATAATATGTTGCATCTCCCCATTTGCCATCTGAGTATCTGTTATGATACTGTTTTCTTGTTCTGTCGTGTCTGCGCATTTTAGTATATGCCTCTGCTTCGGATAAGTCAAAATTCTCCATAACTCTCTGTATCTTATGCTCCTTATCACCTGTTACAAATACGGATATAAGGCAGTCATAATCCTTAAGTACATTCTCTGAACATCTGCCGACTACTACAAATGATTCTCCGCTCTCAGCTTTCTTACGGATATAATCAAACTGAAACTGGGCAATAATCTCTTCATAAGAATTTGTGTGATTACCTACACGCCTCGACAGGAGACGGTTTCCCGGCTTTTCATCATATTTGTGAAAATCTGACACATCAGCATTCATCTGTTCTGCAATCTCGTCCAACATGCATCTGTCATAAAATGCAAGTTCTAATCTGTCAGCCAGCTTCCTTGCTATCTCATGTCCCCCACTTCCATATTCACGACTTATAGAAATAATCAACTGTTCTCCCATAAAACCCCCATTTCTGTACACATTTTGTGCACGAAGAATTAGCAATACCTTACAAATATGCACACCATAGATATAAGCACAACTATTATAGTTGCCGGAACAGCTGTGCGACAATACTTACCCCAACCAATCATATAACCATTCTTAGCTGCAACTGATGTTCCGACAACATTAGCAGATGCACCTATAGGTGTTGCACTTCCACCTACATCAGTTCCCATAGAAAGTGCCCACGCAAGAACAGAAAGGTCAACCCCTTGTGTCGCAGCCAGACTCTTAATAACCGGTACCATAGTTGCTGCAAAAGGAATATTATCAATAAGTGCACTTGCAAATGCTGAAATAATAATAATAATTGCAACCATAAGCTTAAGATTACCCTTGCTCACACGACCTATAAATGCAGCAATAATCTCTAATATGCCCGTCTGTTCAAGTCCACCTACAACAATAAACAGTCCTAAAAAGAACAAAATTGTTTTATAATCAATAGACTTCAACATATGTAAAGCCTTCCTGCCTGATACAATAAGTGAAAATATTGCTATAACAAGTCCTATAAATGCAACCGTAAGTCCTGTCAGCGCATGCGTTACAAGCATTACAACTGCACACATGAATATAACACAGCTCAATGCAAAATCCCTTCTGTTAGTAATAGTCTCTGCCGGACTTGGCATAGATTCAGCCAGTTTATCAATATCTGGTGATGATTCCAGTTCTTTTCTATATGCTATAAGAAAATAAACCACAATAAATACCAGACTGATTACTGCAATCAGTCCTGTATGCGTAATAAATGTTGAAAATGAAAAGTTAAGTGACGTACCAATAATTATATTAGGTGGATCCCCGCACATTGTTGCCGAGCCGCCCAGATTAGCACAGAATATCTCTGATAAAATCATTGGCACCGGATTAAACTTTAGCAGCTTGGCAAGCTCAATAGATACAGCTGCAAGAAACAATATAACCGTTATACTGTCTATAAACATAGCCAGTCCAAAAGACATTATCATAAATGTAATAAACAATGCTCTTGTACGATAGTGTACAGTCTTAGCCAGAAGCATACACAGCCATCTGAAAAATCCGGCGGCAGCCATAACCTCAACCATAATCATCATACCCGCAATAAATATAATGGTCGACCAGTTAATCCCTGTTACTGCCTCTTCAGCAGCTCCGGACTGATACCAGAAACCTGATGTAAAAATGCTCCTTAAATTAAGAGTACCAATAACCGCCTCCGGCGACTTCATGATAATTCCAAATACCCCAATCAGCGTCAATGCCCCACATCCAAGCGTCACATAATGCCTCTCTATCTTATCAAGAACTATCAATACAAACATAGAAATGAAAATAATTAATGCCAATACCTGCTCTGCTAACATATTAAATAACCCCCATCACATGTTAAATTAATAACAAAGTTTTAACTGTATTATACAAACATATATAACTAATAGCAACATTTTTCCATTTATTCTGTCCTTTATTAATACAAAAAACACCATAAGAATACATTGCATTCGCTTCTTATGGTGCTTCTGTTTTAAATATTATATTGTATCAACAAGTCAACTATTCCAATTACTTAATAAGACTTTCCTTAATCTTAACAACTGCCTTATGGATATTAACAGGCTCATCCATTGTACAATTAGGGCGGTGGATATCATTAGTAAAGTATACTGTAAATTCACCAGGATGTAATGTAACGAACTGCTCATTCTCTACTGTCTCATAAAAGATATTGTCTTTACCAGCTGGCTCTTCACCTGTAACTCCTGGAAGAAGTGGTGCATATCCCTGAACTTCCTTTCCTGTGAAAAGATACTGGATATCAATATAATTTCTGTGACTTTCTGCACGCTTATTCTCAACTGGAGCTGTTGTCTGATCCTGAATAAGAACAAAAATGTTATCTCCATCAAGTTCATATCTTCCTACTGGAAGCTCAGCTGTCTCTGGCTTTGCAAGAAATTCAAGTGCAGTATTAATAGCTGCTGGGTACTGGTAGTTACCTTTTTTTGCATTAAGTGATGCGTAAATCATTATTATTTTACCTCGAATCTGTTAAAATTTTATACACTAAATATATCATTATCGATAAAAAGTTTCAATATTTTTCTTAATATTCAGCCTTTAATGTTCAGCTTTTAATTCATATCTGATTCCACATATGCCTTGTTCAAAATACATTACACCATCTTCTCAACAGCCTTTACCCATGCGTGGTCAGGGTCATCACAAGGTGTAAGCTGTCTTGTATCAACCCCTGCCATTACCCAGAGATAATATACCTGATATCCCGGTGCTGCTGCTACCGGATGATAGCCATTCTTAATCGCTACGCTGTCACCATTCTTTATTATGTAACTCTCTCTTAATGACATATCGTCACTATACATTACCTGAATACCAAAGCCCTGACCTGGATTCACCTTGAAATGATAGATTTCCTCCATATTTACCTCAAATGGAAGATTATCTGTATCATGCTTATGTGATGGATAACTTGACCACTGTCCCGGCATGCTGTAAGTCTCGCCAAGCACGATTCTGTCAACCTTTCCCTCATATTTTGAAGTGATAATATCATTAACATCTCTCTGCCAGTTAAGCTTGCCTCTGTGTTCAGTTGTAACATCACCTGCATCTATTACAAAAGCTTCATACTTCTTTCTTGCTTTAACCTTGCACACACCGATTTCAAGCATCATGCTTCCGGTTGCTGTAACTTCATACTTAGAATCTCTTGGAACATAAACAGTTGTTGGCTTGCCGTCAAACACGCTTCTTCTTGAGCCAAGCTTGTCAAATGTGACATCATCAACCTTAACACTGCATGTTCCCTGTAAAATAACAAGTCCTATTTCATATTCCTCTGATTCATAAACCGCATTTTCACCCGGCTCAAGTCTTATCAAATCAAAACCTATTAATTCCAAGAAAGCTTCTTTATCTACAACTTCCTGATAACCCTTGTTATCATTGCCTTCATAAAATCTTCTCATGTTCGTATCTCCTTATAAATAGATTTAATATTATTCTATTATCTCATTGGTGTTGTATCAACAGTTATTTTTAATTTCTATGCACTTATGGCCAGTCCTCAAATCTTCCGTTCACAACTGCATGCATAATTCTGTCCTTAGTTCCCGGATTATCTCTATTAATCTGCTCCATAAGCTGCTTGGCATATTCCCTCTTAGTCGAACCATCAACCGGACAGGTGTTCTTAACAACCTTGATTCCCTGATTAATCACAAAATTAGCTACACCCTTTTCCGGTGCATACATCATTGGCCGTATAACCGTAACCCCTGCCTCCGGCAGATATGTAACTGGTGGAAATGCGTAAAACCGCCCTTCATATATAAGAGACATTAATGCTGTTTCTATAAAATCGTCCTTATTATGTGCATATGCAATCTTATTGATTCCAAGCTCTCCAAGCCTCTTATACATTGCGCCTTTTCTAAGCTTCGCACACAGTGAACATGGTCTTTCATCTTTATTATCCTCAAAGACAATCTTCGCAATCTCTGTATCAACCTGTTCATATGGCACATTTATGCTCTCACAGAACTGCCTCACTCCTGTAAAATCCATTCCCTCAAATCCAACATTACAGGTGATTGCATATAGTTCAAACTTCTTCGGATAAAATCTGTTAAGTATCTTCATTGCGTGCAGCAATGCAAGCGAATCCTTGCCACCTGATACTCCAACGGCAATCTTATCGCCTTCCTCTATCATGTTGTAATCTTCTATTGCCTGTCTTATAAGGCTTAATAATTTCTGTTGTTGCATAAAATATATCCTCTGTTGTAAAAAAATAGCCACCATCTCATCTTCAGTATCAACTAAAATCCATTCTCCCTCCCACAGTTACACTATCATATATTAAATTGTATAATATCCTTATGTGGATTAGTCTGTGACAATCCAAGCCCTACTATTTTCCCTTTTATTGGAACAAAATGTGTCTGTAATACTCTCATTGCCATTATCATCTGTTCTTTTTCAAGTTTCTTCCCCAATGTTATGTGTGGAAACCAGTTATATGGTTTGTAACAACGATTAATTGTTACATCTTCTCTTACAGAAAATATATCATACACCTCATTGGAAAGATGCATTAAATATTCGTCCAGAACAGGTGTAGCATACATAACATACGGCAGAAACTGCCCGATTGAAAATATATTTATCTCTCCTGCGCCTATTTTATTAAGCTTCATGAATTCTTCCTTAAGATTATCAGGTTTTCTTGTTTCGAAGCTTGAAATTGTCAGATGCGGAGGAACATTATTCTCAATCATATAAGTATTACCTGTTTCTTTTGCAATATTATCAATTAACCTCTGCAATCCCTTTGTTACATGTTCATCAAAATATGCTGATATAAGATACATATTCCGCCTCTTTATTATTAATAACCTATGCCAAACTCTCTGGCAATTCTACATCTATTACTATTTTTCTTTAGCTATGTGTGAAGCAATAAATTTCCCAATGATTGCAAGTATCAAAATAGAGACATAAAACCTCGAATCACGATGTTCTCCATATAAAGCAAACCAAATAACGATTGAAAATACCACTATAGTGTATACTGCAAAAAGAATTTTTTCATAAGTACTGCTCCTTTATTCGGCAAATTGGAATTTGTACTCTTATCTAATATACGATATCACTCCAAATACTAACAATGCAACAATACAAAAGAAACCTAAAAATAATACTATTGTTTTCCTTCCTTCTTTTTTTACATTGTCAAGTGTAATACTTATTGCTTTTGTATTTAAAAAGGCAATAAGTAAAAAGGTTACCCACATATAAGGGCTTCCATATTGCAAAACGATCATAATAATTGCAATGATAAATAGACAAATGGAGCTTATCCCTCCAATCAATGCACTTTCTTCACCATATTTTATTTTTTTGTTCAAATCTTCTGTCACAGCATTATTCTCCTTTAACATAACATCAAGTGAACAATCAAATTCGTCACTGATTCTTACCAATGTTAACAAATCCGGATAACTTTTTTCCGTTTCCCCTAGTTAAAGATATGAACTCTCATTATCAGTCTACTTTTCCAATAAATCGGTAGTATATCTCTATTTCCTGTATTCTTTCGTTCTCCTCATTCGTTGTTGCTTCGTGAATGAGTATTTTTTCTATCATTGCATTTAATAACGGTGCTGTAAGTTCCTTTGGTACGGAATACTCCTTGATTAACTCAATCCACTTTTCAGCACCTATCATATCCTGTTCCATTTTCCTTAATTCTTCTCTTAGGTTGGTTATCTGCTGTTCCAGTTCTATCTGTTCCTTTTGATATTTCCCCGACAGCATAATGAAGTTTCGTTCTGTTATCTTCTCACAGGCTCTATCTTCATACATTTTCGCAAATAAACGGTCAATCTCATTTTGTCGGTTCTCGGCTTTCGTCAATGCACTTGCTTTTTTCTTCTTTTCCCGTATTCGCTCTGCATTACCGACTTTCTGTATCTTATGCAACACCTTTTCTTCGTCCTGCTGTACTGCTTTAGCCCAATACTGCAATCGTTCCAATACAGCTTGATACAGCACATCATAGCGGATATAGTGCATAGAACAATAGCCTTTGCCAAATTGTCCGTAGAAACTGCAAGCATAATAACTGTATGGTGTCTTATTTGCTTTATTCGTTCCAAACCGCATAGACCAGCCACAATCCGCACACTTGACAAGCCCTGCAAATATCGGCGTTGCCTTTTCCTTTGTTTGTCTACGCCTTGATTTTATCTGTTCCTGCACACGATAGAATACTTCCTTGTCAATAATCGGCTCGTGCGTATTTTCTACACGAAACCATTCACTTTCAGGCTTTCGCACTTTCTTCTTGCTTTTGAACGATACTGTTGACTGTCGATTATGAACGCTGTTGCCGATATAAACTTCACTTTTCAAAATTCCTTTGATTTGTGCAATCGTCCACTCATAACGCTTGCTTTCGGGCTTTCCCTCAAAGATATGTGCAAAAGTACCATACCTTGTAAAATTCAACCAAGACGCTGTCGGGACTTTTTCTTCTCGGAGTATTTTTGTGATTTTTGCACTACCGTAACCTTGATAGGCTAGAGAGAAGATCTTTTCAACAATCCATTTTGTTTCCTCATCAACCAACAGTTTCCCTTTGATGTCGGGGTGCTTCTTATATCCTAACGGAGCATAAGCCCCATAATACGCACCCTCTGCAAATTTTGTCTTAAACGCTGATTTCACTTTACGGCTCGTATCTCTTGCTACCCATTCATTGATGATGTTCTTAAATGGTGCAATCTCACTTTCGCCTTTTTCGCTGTCCACACCGTCGTCAATCGCTATGTAACGGACATTATGGCTAGGAAAATACAATTCTGTATATTGTCCTGTCATAATATAGTTTCTACCAAGTCGTGATAAGTCTTTTGTTACAACACAGTTGATTTTTCCTGCCTCTATATCCTCAATCATTCTTTGAAAGCTCGGTCTTTCAAAATTTGTTCCCGACCAGCCGTCATCAATATATTCATCAATCACATTCAAATGATGTTCTTTTGCATATAGACGCAGCATACTTCTTTGTGTGGTAATGCTGGAACTTTCGCCTTGTAATTCATCATCTCGGCTCAACCTAAGATAAAGTGCAGTATTGTAAATCTGTTGTTTCATTGTCAGTTATCCTCCTTTATAACTAACCCATGTTTACAATACCTGCTTGCAAGTAAAGTATAACATGGGTTATTTTTCACATTCAATCTATTTCTTACAACTGCACCGAATTTATGCGATTGTCTGCTTTGCTTTTTCAAGCATAACATCAGTCAGAAGTTCTTCCATTGTCTTTCCTTTTTCGGAAAAATGCTCTTTTACAACAATCTTTGTCTTTCCTCTGTTTCCAATGCCACACTTGTTATTTTTCTTTTGAATTGTTTTTACAGCATTATCAATAACACATACCCCCTTTCTGTAAAAATAGTTCCTAAGCAATTCAACGGCTTTTGTCATAGCCCACAGGACTTCCACCTCTGCATTATCCAATGTAGCCGTACCCATTGCGTGCGACGCTCTGAACGCTCAAGCTGTGGCTGTACGGGAGTATCATTATCAGACAGAACAGGTCATGGCGATAAAAGAGGACAAGTCTTTTACAAGAACACAGATAGGTTGTCGCTCACTTTTGCAGGGGAAAGGTTATGGCGTATCTGTTTCAACGGCTTACTGTCTGTCTAAGGTATTGAATTGCTTTATTCAGTTGTCAAAGAACACGAAAGAAGAAAATCATCTTTTCTGCACCATATAGGGAAAGAATATGGGAAAGAAAGTGTCATTCTGCTAAGTTGATGATGAAAAGATTTCTTTTCACACCCTAACTCCCCATGAAACCGTTACTGCCAACTATGGAATGAAAGATTTTCTTTGCTCCATATAGGGAACGACAACTATCAAATGTTAAGTTGAAAATGAAAATATTTTCTTCCTTTCACATCAACACTCAACTGCTAATGCCTGTTTGAATACAAAATAACGATAGTTTTTTCTTCTTTCACTCCATATAGGGACAGCAAGCCTCGATTTAATGAGTAATTTTGAAAAAAAGTTAGATTTCCTTTTCTTGCACCATATCTGTACGCTAGTTGATGTTTTGTTGCAGATTTTTCAAAGAAATTAAAAAACACCGTCATTCTCTTTTGGAACAGCGGTATCTATGCGTTCTTCTATGGTTGATTTTTCTAATTGTAATAAGTGTTTATGCTTGTCTTTGAGCTCTGCCTGCTCAATCATATCTTTCAGTATCGTTGTATGATTTTCTTTGTCCAAAGCCTGTACCATTTTTATCGTTGGTGCAACTTGTCTTTGTAACCAATGCAATGCTTTTTGTAAAGTGTAAGGCTCTGGCTTTGTGGTTAAGCGTATCGGTTCTCTGTTTTCCCCTACAAACCACGCCCAATCATCATTCATTTTCCATTGATTTTTCGGTTTATCGTCCTCTCTATCTACAAAACGGACATAATGATTGATGATAGAAAAAGCGGTACGTTCAGCATCTCGATAGGTCAGTAAATCTACAACTGCATAATAGGCTCGTTCATTCTTCATGCGTATTTCAAAACGGTTCTTGATTTCTGTATCTTCAACTTCTGTGCCATTCTTGACATACTGCTCATAATTCTTCTGATAGACACACATATATAATTCACTACTTGTTGAACCGAGATATAAGGTTTCGCCTGTGTTCTTTGGTGTATCACTACCACATTTCTCTGTACCGCTGTAATCTTTCTGCATACGGAAGTAAGAGATACATTCGCCAGCTTTATATTTTGCCTTTAACTTTGAAATATCCAATATTCCTGCTTTATCATTGATTGCCAAGTCAAGCCGTTTCATCACACCGCCTGCCGTCATACAATCAAGCATAAAGTCATACCATGAGCGTTCCTGTGCCATTAGATAACTTTCCATTTGACGACACCCTCTGCCTTTCAGTTCTAACAAAACACCTAAATGCTCCTGCATAGAACACATGATATTGATGTCTCCTAAAACATATTTGCTTTCATATCCGTACTTTCCAAAATCTTCATAAAGCATATAATCAGCTTTCAGTTGTAATACATCACGAATAATCTTTAATGCGTCCGTAGTAGGAAAGCGGACACGAAAATAATCAATCAGCAAAAACAACGGTTCTTGTGGATTGAAACGCTCAATCTGTTTTTCTAATGTTTCTTTCAATTCTTCCGTCAATGGAATTTTCCCTTTTTCAATGCGGTTATAATACTCACGACTGATACCACAGGCAACAGCAAGTCTTGTTTGTGTTACTCCGTATTCTTCACGCTTTTGTCTTAATTCTTCTATAAAGTATTTATCATTCATTCTTCAATTCCTCCAATCAAAAAGGCAACTACCATATTTGATAATTGCCTATACTTAAATTTCTGCAAAAGAAAAAGACAATCAATTTCTTATTTGAAATCAACTGTCTTTCCTATGTCTTATTCAATTTTTTCAAGTGATAACGGTATAATTTATATCACACTATGTAAAATACGGTTTTACCTTGTAAATACAGCGTTTTCCGCTTAGTAGTGTATATTATCTCTTGTTTTTTGTGCCCCCCTTGTTAGATAACGGGGGCTTGATATTCGCTCGCAAGCTCGCTCAACTGCCGAAGTGAACCAGCCACTTAAAAACGGCGGAAAAATCCAAGAGATTTTCCCACCGCCGTGTCTGGATCACTTTGTCTGTAAATAATTATATCAATAACATATAATATCATCTTCTATTTCTTTTATTATTTCTGGGGATATATCGTTAATTTCCAATGTATAAACAAGATTTAACCTAGGATTAAATACCCCTAATTTTATAATATTTTCGTATATTTTTTGACCAGAATGTTGCCCCATAATCCAATACATTAGTAATTGTAAAGTATGCTTGTTTGTTAATTTTGATTTACTTACTTTAAAATCCCAAATAGTGTCGGCAGTTAAATAATCGCCGTCACCTGTATTGACCGTTTCTGTGTATCCATTTGGTTCAAAAGTAAATCCATCTTGTTTTATAGGACCAAATTCATTCCAAAATTTAATACTTCTTTCAACCATTATTCTAATATTTTGAATTGTTTCTGTATCTGGATTTGTTTCCTTAACACCTTTTGCCATCATTGCTCCCATAGGATTTCTATACCATACATCGTATGTTACCATTTTACACGCATTAACAATAGATTTATCGTCTAAACCCGTAATACCTGATAATAACTTTTGGGCAGTTTTTAAAGCAGATTTTTGTTTAAAAATTTCTTCAGCAACTTTTGCTCCCATACAAGATATTTTAAATGCTTCTATAATATCAGTTCCCATAACAAATCTAGTCAAATAATCAACAGCCATACCTATAACAGAAGCATGAATATTCTCATGTTCACTTAATATCTGTCCATCTTCTATCTTTTGTATTTTAAATTGCGAGGGTTTTATATAACCACCTCTTGGTTGCTTTATTTCAGTAATCCTTTTTGTAACAGAACTCATATATTTTTACCCCTTTCATCTATTATTCAAACAAATAACCACCACTCTCAACATCAATGCAAACTTCTATACTTTCCTCTTTAACCGATACTATATAACCACGTACAGCAATTTTATCTGTACCATTTCTTTCGTAAATTGTTGGCATAATGTCTTGATTAATTTTAGCTTGGGAAAGGAATTTTAATAAATGTTCCTTGTTTACATTCTTTCCACTTAAAATAATTTTCTTATTTGTTTTCTTGTCTCTAAGACGAGCGGATAAACAGTTACTTTGATTTTTATATTCTTCTATATAACAATCTATTTTTACTAATTCTTTCATTATTCCTCACCCCTTTTATATTTAGCCTCAGTATATCATTTTATATTTAACTGTTCAAGATTTTATATAGCACGCTATGATATTGTTTTTTGTTACAAGCAGGTAAACACAGGTTATTTCTTAATATCTTTTTGTTTGGGAAACTTCATTTTCCCAGTTTGAAACTGTTTGCCTTGTTACATTGAATTTTTGTGCAAAATCATCTTGTGTCAATCCATAATCTTTTCTCATTTTTACAATCATTTGGCCTAATTGCACATTGTTTACCTCCTTATAGGCTCACTTTATCATAATCGTAATTTCTATCAAGCAATGTTTCTTTTACATCGTCATTTTAGGTGCGCAAATATTCTTTGCATTGCTTATTTTACGCTATTTTGCGATTATTAACTAATGTGAAAATTCAAATTTCTAGTATTCTTATCAATCATCTTTTACCTTATCTGCTAATACATAGTTTACTTTAACAAATTTCCCTTTAGAGTGTCTAGCACCATGAACTCATTCCTAATATGATACTACTAATTGCATTTTAAACTTTTCCTCGCCGTATACAGCATGTGGAATATCCTTTGGCATAATTAGGGTTTCACCTTTCTCAAGATAGAACACTTCATCTGCCACGGTAAATCTTCCTTTACCTTCCAAAACAGTTACCATTGCATCTCCACCGGCAGCATGTGTAGATATTTCTTCGCCCTTATCAAATGAAAAAATCGTCATGCTAACATAATCATTTTGAACAAGCGTTTTACTTACAACTTGTCCTACCTGATATGATACTAGGTCTTTCAATTCTATTTTTGTTTGCTTTTCAACATTCTTATACATCTTTTCTCTCTCCTTAATCCTAAAAATTCCGATTGAGATTTCACCTGTTTTAAGAAATTTAATAACTGTTATATTTTATTATTAAATTCTTCGCAACCCCTTGAAAACACTGGATTTGTCGCAGGTGAGCTTTCCCTTATTATTTCCCTTGTGTTATATCGTCCCATCAGTGTTTATGCACTCTGATAAGGGCAAATACAAGGGCAAGAAAAATCTATAAGACAGTATAACACAAAATAAAAGTGACATGGTGAACTGATTGAAATGCTTCTTAATTTTTGCTACTACTGATTGATTAAATGATAAGGAGATGGGATACGATGAGAACAATATTTGCAGAATACAATCCACAGTGCAACAGCATTGATGTATATACTAATACGGGCTATATACTCCGTATTGATTGTTGGGAAGCAGAAAAAAATTTAAGAACCACACCTGGATCTGATTGTGCTTTGACATCGCTTGCAATCGATGAGCCATTAGAATATGCAAGGTTATATCTTGATGGGAATTTACAGATGTGGGTAGATGCTGAAGATTCATTAGAGTTATGATTATTCCAATCAAAATCTACTAGAATTTATTAAAAATTAGCTTCATAATTTTAAAAGGACAGCCCTATTGCTATGAGGCTGTCCTTAAAAATACAATAGATAAACCTAGATTATTCTTGCTACTATCTGATTGTTAAATTTTCTGTATTCCATATTGCAAATCTCCCTTTTCGCAATATTTTATTAGTATGAATGCCAGAATCGCTGAAAAAACACGTGCCAATACCGTACTCCACCATATCATAATCTGTCCACCAAATAAAGGTGGTAAAACAAGCATAAATATCAGCATCAATACTGGTTCAATGAATGTAAGAATGTATGACAATCCACTTTTTTCAGTAGCATAAAATCCAGCTGTCGCTATTCTGGTAATCGCAACAAATGGTAATGACACTAAAAATATAGGTACAATTTTAGAAATCTCAATACTTACTTCATAAGAAGCTCCGAAAACCCCTCCAATATTTGCTCTGTTTACATACATGATAATTCCACCACAAACAGCAAGAATTATTGCAAAAATGTATGCCATTCTCTGAACTCCTCTCAGGCTTTCTTGATCCTTCTCACCATAAAAACGGCTCATTAAAGGTTGACTTCCATCACCTACGCCCTGCAATATGAGATATATGATACAGATAATATAGGATACACATGCATAAGTTGCAATAGCTTTTTCTCCCCCATAAGAAGCGGAGAATCGGTTTATAAACACCAATGAAATATTAGGAGTCAATGCTAGCCCAAATGGTGCAAGACCTACTCTGAATATAGCGCCACACATTTCTTTTACATTTTTTAAGGATACATACACATAAAACTTTTTATTATATAATGCGTATATGATTGCAATTGCTGCAGTCACACCCTGTCCGGCTATTGTAGCTGTGGCTGCACCTTTCATGCCCATTTCATATATCCATACAAAGATAAAATCCAGAACAATATTGGTTATGAATCCACCAACCATCGCAAACATTGACCAGAAAGAGTTTCCATAATTTCTAATGAATGGCATCATTCCAGTTCCAAGAATCTGCAATATTGCTCCAAGTGCTATAATTTTGATATAATCTGTCGCATTTGTTAATATAATTCCATCTGCTCCAAGCAATCCTAAAATTTTAGACGAAAAGGAGTAAATAATTATGGTACTGATAACACTTACTATTACAAGAAGCCACCAGCTTGTAGCAATAAATTCTTCTGCCCGTTTTCCTTTCTTTTCTGCTGCATTAATTGAGTAATAAACAGCTCCTCCCATACCAATTCCTGTTCCAAGAGCCTGAATCAAAGCCTCAATCGGATATGCAATATTAATAGCCGAAAGTCCAGCATCTCCTATGGTATTGCCTACAAAATATCCATCCACTATCGCATATATTCCTGATAATGCAAATGCTATAATAGATGGAATAACATATTTAAAAAATAATGATTTATGATTCATTTTTCTTACAATCTCCTTCCTTGAAAAGTCTGATAAACAGCTCTGTATTATCATTAAGACTTTCTATATTCTCTAATCCCATTTTTTCGATTACATATATTTCTTTTGAGTGCAGTTTTTCTATGATATCTTTCGTATATTCCATTCCTGATTCTGTGAGGCATATCAGCTTATTTCTCTTGTCTGAATCATCAGATACCATATTGATGTATCCTTTTTTCTGAAAATCTTTTAGTATCGTATTTACCGTTTGCTTAGGTATATTCCATTTTTCACTTATCATTTTCTGCGTGCATCTTCCATTACTTTCATAAAATGAATGCAAAGCAAAAACTCCATTTGAAGACAGTCCCTGATCCTTTGACCATTCCTCATACATTGCTGTACATTCTTTCCATAAAGCATAATATCGTTGCAACTGTATTATCATATTATTATCTTTTCTCATCTTTTTCCTCCTTAAATTAGTACGAATCCGGACTTTTGTATTATAGTCCGAGTTCGTACTAATTGTCAAGATTTATTTATATACTTTTTCTTTATATAAACAATCAATAGTCCCTTACTAAGGACAGGAAGATTATGAAATTTCCCTGTCCTCTTTTAATAATATCCTCGTTCTTCCATCCAGTCTTTCACATAACATCTGATTCCAATATAAATAATATGCGACAGTAATAGCAATACAATAAGATTTATCGGATTAGCGTTTTTAATCCATTCTCCAAAGTAAATTACAACAGCTGTACTCGTTATCGCTACCACGATACTGATGATATCCCAACAATATTTCCGGTAGATTTTTCCTACCTGATAACCAATCCCGATTATCAGCCACCCGGTTATTACGAATAAAATTGCCATGACAGTACCGGCAATCAGCCAGTACACAATCCCGGAAAGAATACTGTTAGGTATTCCACTGCTTAACTGTCCGAAAGAGTCTGCACCTGTCACAAACTCCCGAAATAAACTTCCCATTCCTTTTCCTAACGCACCGAAAAAGACGATACAGTCGTTAAGGAAAACCGGCGAAAGAATCGCAGTAAACAGTGTTGTTGTTATGCTGTACCATGCCAGTAGAAACAAGATACTTTCATAACCAATCGTCATATTTTTATATTTCTTTTCTAACTGGCTTTTACGGCTATCGCATTTTTCTTTTGCTTTCCGGTAAGCAGTACGGTCACATTTTTCACATTTCTCATAAGGCACTTTTTTCTCAACAGCTACCTCTACCGTCTTTTGGTGTGTCTGTGCATAAAGTTTTTCCTGCTCTGCTTTTTCATACTTAAATTTCCATGCCACGGCTTCTGCGTCGGCTCTTTTCCTGCTGTCTGTCTCGCTGGTCAATCGTTCCTCTGTTTGCCTTAATCTTGTCCGCAATGCTTCGATATTCTCGGCTCTGTTTTCGCTGTTCAATTTCTCGTTCAAGGTCAGCGATTCGCTTAGCTGCCTGTTTAGTTCCTGGATTGTCTGGTCTTTCTGATCCAGTTCGTCCTGCATCTGTTCGGTCATCAGCAGAAGTTCTTCCACCTGCCCGACGTTCTCTAAGTTTCTGCATTCGCTCATCGATCTCCCTCGCTTTCTCTATCTGCTGTTTAAGGTCAGCAATTCGCTGTTCTGTTTCTGCAATAAGCTGTTCTCGTTGTTCAGCTTCTGCGTTAATTCCTGCCATTGCTGATTCTCGTTTTCCAACTGTTCGATTCTGGTTTTCTGTTGCTCGATCTGTGAGAGCAGTTCTTCTGTATCTGGCAAAAGATTTAGCAGCCTGGATAATTCGCTGTTTAAGCTTTTTAAACTCTGGTTCTGCTCCTGAAAAGACAGGAGCTGCCTGTCCCGTTCCTGCAATTCCTGTACCATCTCTGCCATAAGATTCTGCTGTTCCTCGATCTGGTTTATCATTGTCTCCATCATGGGAATGACTTCCCGGCTTTCTTCTAATGTCACGCAATCGCTCCTTCCATTGTGTTAATGCACTGGATACTTTTCCAAAAGAAATCTGTATTTTATCCAGCAGTGCATTTTGTCTTTTTATGATCTGGTTTTCCTCTACTTTCCATGAAGTAGAGGATGTCTGTCCGTTTTGAAATTTCTCGTCAATTTTTCTGGCATCTGCGCCCTCATGGATCGTCGGTATCTCTAATTTTCCCTGCCTTGCATAAGAACGATGGTCAATGTGATTTTCCGTTTTCAAATGTGCATTACAGACGTTTGCCCATTCGCTCCGCCATAGCTCACAATTTTTCGGATTGTTCCACCCGGTAGCATCGGTTAATACACGTTTCCACTGTTTGCGGTTCCTTGTCCCGACTTTCTGGACTCCATTTTCATCAAGTACGGGGATTCGGATTCCATGACGGTCAGGGTTCTTTTTATCCTGCCACCAGTCCGGATGGGATTCATCCACCACAATATTTCCATTTTCATCTCTGACAAACTCCCAATCCTTGATTTCTTTGTTACCCCATGAGTGGTCTGAATTGAATGGTCGCAACGTCACCAATAAATGCACATGGGGATTACCATCTCCTTTATCGTGGATACTCCAATCCGCACACATTCCCTTATCTACAAAGGTCTTTTGAATATATTCAGTTGTATAATCAATCTGTTCCTGTCGGCTCCATTCTTTCGGAAGTGAGAACTCAAATGACCTGCCGAGTTGTGCATCTGAACTTTTTTCTATCCTCAAGACTTCATTCCATAAACGCTGCTTCTGAAAAGTAAGTTTGAATTTTTCCAGTGCAGCATTTTGGTTATCTGCCCTTTTATATCGGACAGATTTCTGGAACCGTCTGATATTTTCAGCAGGTACATTCTGCCATTCCTGTGGTGCATTTTCACACATCAGCAGGCTGGTATAAACGACTTCTTTTTTTGAAGTATAGTAGCTGATCCTGCCTGTTTCTTCATTTTTCATCACATCGCCATTGAGATAAGCAGATGCTGATATGATGGATTTCCCTTTGCTGCGTCCAACAATCTTTACTGTATAATGAAAAATCGCCATGCTCCGTTTCCCCCATTCTGCCGTATCCGGCTTTGATTTCCGGCAGGTAACGTTTTTCCTAAAAGAAAATGGTATCTGCCGGAGCACCCTCTGCGTAAGAGTGCCCTGTGCATAACAGCCTGCATGGAATGTGCCCCTCTGGCGAAGAGTGCCTCCTGCGGCATGAGCAGGTCTGGCTGAAAGCCCCGCCGACGGAACGAGCCCGGCAAGCGT